>Ga0194058_10000066_pt1 | contig 36228 bp, 34 predicted proteins | sample SepL4417m_MetaG_FD_155490 | JGI IMG/M metagenome (GOLD analysis project Ga0194058, IMG submission 155490) | Anoxic zone freshwater microbial communities from boreal shield lake in IISD Experimental Lakes Area, Ontario, Canada - Sep2016-L442-17m | ecosystem: Environmental > Aquatic > Freshwater... | reverse complement strand
AGAGATTAAGAACCCTCCGAAAATGGAAGCCTTGCCCCCGCCGCTTCCCCCACCTCCGGCCGACTCCGCCCCTGAGCCGCCGGAACCCATCAAGCCGGAATTCCCGTCCAGCGGGCTCGCCTCCCCGGCTCCGGCATAAGGAGACGTCAATGCGCCTAGGATGTTAGAATCCCCCGCTGCCTGGGCGATGGCCTATGGCGCGGCGGTTTGCATTGGGCTGAGCAAAACCGGGTTTGGCGGCGTTGGGATGCTGGCGGTGCTACTGATGGCGCAGGTGATGCCCGCCAGGGAATCTACCGGGGCGGTGCTTCCGCTTCTGATTGCTGCCGACCTGTTTGCCATCAGGGCGTTCCGGAAGTTCACAGTCTGGAGGCACCTGAGAAAAATGCTGCCTGCTGCGGTTGTTGGGATTGCCTGCGGGTGGCTGCTGATCCCGCATTTGTCCTCAAAGCTTTTTGGCCCGCTGATCGGGTGGATGGTCATCGTTCTGGTTGCGCTCACAGCTGCGCAGAAGCTATCCGGCCGGCTCTCGGCGACAGCCGCCGAGCACCCGTCCATTGCGTGGCCGGTTGGCTGGGCCGCCGGGGTCACGACGATGCTCGCGAATGCGGCCGGCGCAGTGATGACGATATATCTTCTGGCCTGCCGGCTGCCGAAATACGAGTTTGTCGGAACCGCCGCCTGGTTCTTTTTTATCCTCACTGTGATCAAGGTGCCCTTCAGCGCATCGCTTGGACTGATCAACGGGCAGTCGCTCCTGCTGAACCTGCTCCTTTTTCCCGGGATCTGCGTAGGAGTTGCAGCCGGGAGGTTTTTTCTCGGGAAGATCAACCAGCAGGCATTCGAGTGGTTGATGATCTCGCTCTCGCTGGCCGGCGGGCTCAAGCTCGTCCTGACCGCCTGAGCCCTGCCGCGCGCGGGTTCCTGGAACTCCGCTGGGCAGAATCTCCGCCGCCCTCGTCAGCAGGCCTGAAGATAGTTGCTTTACTCCGCTCCGGGCGCTGCTTATCATCTTTCGATCCTGCCCCTTTCGCAGAAAACTCAAAAAACCTATGCCCACCACAAAACGCAAAGCAAACCCAGCACTGATGAAACCCGTTCAGCCCGATGCGGCACTTGCCGCAATCGTAGGCTCCAAGCCGCTTCCCCGAAGCGAAATGACCAAGAAGCTCTGGGATTACATCAAGAAAAACAACCTGCAGGACCCTGCAAAAAAGACGATGATCAACGCCGACGAGGCGCTCAAAGTTGTCTTCGGCGGAAAAAAGCAGGTCAGCATGTTCGAGATGACAAAGCTCGTCTCGACGCACGTCAGCTAGCTCTTTCTCTCCCTGCGGAGCGCGCCCGCGTGTTCCGCAGGGAGATTTTTCTTGAATCTCCATAGCCACTAACCATCCCGCCCATGTTCCAACGCATCGTCCTCGCCATCGTTTTCTCCCTTCTTTCACTCGCCGCCCGCGCGGACGAGACCGTCCTCGCCACCCAGAAAAAGCTTGCCCAGCTCGGATTTTACAAGGGCGATGCCGACGGGCAGGTCGGAAGCCAGACGAGCGCGGCGATCCGCAGGTACCAGATCGCGGAGAACCTTAAGGTCACCGGCGAGCTGAACCGGCAGACGCTCCAGCAGCTCGGGATTCCAGGGGCGGTCGCGATGCCCGCCTACGTTGCCATCGCCGACATTTTCAAAGGCGGGCCATACCTTTCCGCCGGACCTGAAATGCAGGTCGCCGTCGTCCGCCAGGCACAGAAAAATTTAAAGCTCTTGGGATACTACAGCGGCCCGGAGGACGGGATGCCTAGCGGCGGGCTCAGCTCGGCGCTCAAGGTCTGGCAGAAGAGCGCCGGGTTCCGGCAGACCGGACGGTTTGACGAAAATACCCTCAAGGGCCTCGACCTCATGTCGAACTGAGCCATATCGTTGTCCCGTGAGAGAAGTATTGGATCTTTTCCGCCAGACAGGAGCCCTGCTCCAAGGGCATTTCGTTTTGCGCAGCGGGCTGCACAGCCGGGAGTTTTTTCAGTGCGCGCTGCTGCTCCAGGATGCGGCGATCGCCGCGCGCGTCTGCGGCTGGCTTGCCGACAAGCTCGGAAAGTTTGACGCCACCACCGTCATCTCCCCGGCGGTCGGAGGGATCATCGTCGGCCAGGAGGTCGCCCGCCACCTCGGGAAACGCCATATTTTTGCGGAAAAAGATGGCGCAGGCGGGCTGGTCATCCGGAGAGGGTTCACGATCCAGCCGGGCGAAAGATTTGTTGTGGCCGAGGATGTCGTGACCCGCGGCGGCCGCGTGCAGGAAACCATCCAGATCGTGCGCGACCACGGGGGGATCGTCTCGGCGGCCGGATCGATCGTCGATCGGAGCGGCGGAGGGCTGCCGGATTTCGGATGCCCGTTCGTCTCGCTTGTCCAGATGGACGTCGAGACGTTCGACCCCGGAAATCTGCCGGAAGATCTCAAGGGGTCGCAGGCGATCAAGCCCGGAAGCAAGTGACAGATTGATACGATCGTCGCGGTTCCGAAGGAGCCCTGGCTGAATGTCCGCGATTTTCAAGGCTGGACAGAGGTCGCCCTGAAGCCGCTCTTCGGACCCGAGTAGCCCCCTGCCATCTTCACGGGCGCAGCGCATCGAGAAACCTCAGGAAAAACTGTGCGCCGGCCTCCAGGTCGGAGACCAGGATATGCTCGTCGCACGTGTGCGCCTGCGCGATCGAGCCCGGCCCGAGCGCAACTGCCGCGCATCCCCGCTCCGCAAACACCGCCGCATCGCAAAACCATGGCGCGCCAGCCAGCCCGGCCCCGCAGGATTGCAGCGTGCGGATCAACGGGTGCGCAGGATCTGTGAAAAGCGGGGCCGAGCCGCGGACCGAGATCCCGATGTCCGGCACGCGCGCCCGCAGAAGCTCCAAAACCACCGCGATGTCCTGGCCAGGGATCGTCCGCATGTCGACCATCGCCTCGCACGAGTCAGGCACAATGTTGATTTTTGAGCCTCCCGCGATCGTCCCGACGCTCAGCGTCGGATGCCCGAGAACCGGATCGGCGAGCGAGCGCAGGACCGGAATGACGTCCTGGCGGAGGCAGCCGATCGCCTCGCACATTTTGTAAATCGCATTCTCCCCGCATTCCGGCTTTGACGCATGGGCGGCGACTCCGGTTGTCCGGAGGGACAGCCATGCCGACCCCTTGTGGGCGTGGACGACATCGAGGCCGGTCGGCTCCCCGGCGATCACAAAATCAAATGCCTGCTGAGCAGCCAGCGCCTTCGCCCCGTGCTGGCCGGCCTCCTCGCCCGCCAGGCCGGCAAACCAGATCTCATACGGGAGGGCGGAGATCCGCGGCGCAGCCTCGCGCAGCGCCCAAAGCATCGCGGCCATCGGCCCCTTCGTGTCGCTCGCCCCTCGGCCGAAGAGCTTCCCCTCGCGAACCTCTCCGCCAAACGGCTCGATCGTCATCCCCGTCACGCTCACCGTGTCGGTGTGCGGAGCAAAGAGAAGCCTGGGCTTTCCCTCGCCGTCCGTCGGAAACCTCGCAACGACATTCGGACGTCCGGGCAACACCTCCCTCAGACAGGCCACCGCTCCGATCCGCGAAAGAAACCCTTCAACCCACTCCGCGCAAGCCAGCTCGCCGGTGTGCGGGGTGCCGGGGTCGCCATCCGGGTTGACGCTCGGGATCCGGACCAGCGCGCTCGCAATCTCGGTCGCAGTCATCGGCTGGACCGGCTCAGATACCACTCAACAAATTTGGGGATCCCCTCGGCGATCTTCGTCTTCGGGCTATAGCCGAGCAGCGCTCGCGCCTTCGAGATGTCGGCCGAGGTAAGCGGCATGTCGCCCTGCTGCTCCGGCAGGAGCTCGATCACCGCTTTTTTCCCAAGAGCTTTCTCAATTTCTAAAATCAGATCCGCGAGCGTGATCGTCTGGTTTTCTCCGAGGTTGAAAATATCGAACCTCTCGCCCTCGTAGCTCAGCGCGCCCATCACGCCCTGGATGATGTCGTCGATGTAGGTGTAGTCCCTCCGGGTCGAGCCGTCGCCGTATTGCGGGATCGGCTTCCCTCGGTGGATCGCATCTGTGAACTTATGGATTGCGAGATCCGGCCGCTGCCCGGGGCCGTAAACCGTGAAGAACCTCAGGCAAACAACGCGCAGCCCGAAGAGGTGCGAGTAGTTCCCGCACAGGTGCTCGCCCGCAAGCTTCGTCGCAGCATACGGGCTCAGCGTCTGCGGCAGCGGAAGATCCTCGGAAAAGGGAGCCTTCTTCGCCAGCCCGTAAACCGACGAGCTCGATGCAAAAAGAAACTTGCCGACCCCATGCCGGCGCGCGGCTTCGAGCAGGTGGTGGGTGCCCGTGATGTTCGTGTCGATATACAGCTGCGGGTCGGCCACCGACGGCCGCACCCCCGCCCGCGCCGCAATGTGAACCGCCACGTCAAAATGGCCTTCGGAAAAAAGCTTTTCGACCGCCGCCCGATCCCGGATGTCGCCCTCCACGACCCGCACCGCACCGCCGAACCCCGCAGCATTCGCCCGCTTGATCGCCGGATCGTAGTAGTCGTTGAAATCATCAATGACCGAGATTTCATGTCCGTCCGCCAAGAGCCTCCGGCAGATGTGCGACCCGATAAATCCGGCCCCGCCGGTCACAAGGATTTTCATCCTCCAAGGCTAGCGGCCGACAGAAACGCGCCGCAAGAACATTCCCCGCACCATCGCGCAACCGGCGCAGCGCCCACGATCAAAAAATGAGGATGCCTGCGAAGCAATACCTGTTGACAAAGATGTCGTGCAGCCCGGATAAACCATGAGCGCAACCGAGGGGTTGCCATTTCCGCACAACGAGAAACCCCAGCCAATCACAGCAAAAAAATGTCCCTGCACACCATCCGCTGGTCGAGCAAAATCCTCGGGAAGGCGACCGAGACGCACGTCATTTTCCCGGATGCCGGCGAGCCGCCGTTTCCAGTCTTATACCTGCTTCACGGGCTGTCCGACGACAGCTCGATGTGGCTGCGCCGCACGCGCCTGGAAGCTTATGCCGAGCCCCTGCCGCTCATCATCGTGATGCCCGACGGCTACCGCGGATGGTACACGGACAACGACCATGGACCCAGCTATGCGGAGCACATCGGCGAGGAGCTGCCGGCTTTTATCGAGCGCGCGTTTCCAGCCTGTCGGGACCGCTCCGCGCGGGCGGTCAGCGGGCTTTCCATGGGGGGCTACGGCGCGCTTCGCATCGGCCTCGGCTACCACGACCGCTTCTGCTCGATCCACAGCCACTCGGGGGCTGTCGGGTGGGGAAGAAACGGGAAGCTCGAACAGCTGGAAAGCTCGCCAGAAGCCGACCCTGACTTCATCGCCGAGCTCCGCCGCATCTTTGGCTCCTCGCCGGAGGGCTCGGACCACGACTTGCTCGCCCTCGCCAAGCGCGCAAAAAAAGCCCGCCAGCTCCCAAAGATCCTGCTTGATTGCGGGACGTCAGATTTCCTTCTCAGCGACAACCGGGCGTTCGTCCAGGATCTGGAGGCCGCAAAGATCCCTCACGCCTACCGCGAGCATCCCGGCGGGCATGACTGGGGATACTGGGACACACACATCCAGGAGGCGCTGAGCTTTCACATGGGTAACCTGAAGCGGGCCGCCAGTCGCGTTCCCGGGCCTTCGGGGGCCGCCGCCGCCTGACCGCAACGGACCGGCCCAGCCATGACCGAGCTCCCTCACGATTACGAAAACCGCGTCTATGCGGGGGTTCTTGGTAAGATCATCGGCGTTTACCTCGGGCGCCCGTTCGAGCAATGGAGCTACGAGCGGATCGCCGCAGAGCTCGGCGAGATCGGGGGGTACGTCCACGAGCGGATGAACGTTCCGCTGATCGTGTCGGACGACGACATCACCGGGACATTCACATTTTTCCGGGCGCTGACCGACCGCGGATGCCCGCCCGGGCTGACCGCCGCGCAGATCGGCGAGACGTGGCTGAACGATATCATCGAGAACAAGACGATCCTCTGGTGGGGCGGGATCGGGCTCTCGACCGAGCACACCGCCTGGTGCCGGCTCGCCGCAGGCGTGCCAGCGCCGGAGAGCGGATCGGCGGCGCTCAACGGGACGACCGTCGCCGAGCAGATCGGCTCGCAAATTTTTATCGATGCCTGGGGGCTGGCGAATCCGGGCGACCCGGAACGGGCGGCGGATTTTGCGCAGCGCGCGGCCTCGGTGAGCCACGACGGGCTCGCGATTCACGGCGCGCAGGTCGTGGCGGCGATGGTCGCGGCGGCCTTCGGCGAGCGCGATGTGGACCGGATGATCTCCCTTGCGCTCGAACAGATCCCGGACAGCTCGCTCATCCGCACCATGTCGGATGACATCCGGGCCTGGCATGCCGCCGACCCGGGCGATTGGCGGCGGACATTTGAAAAAATCCGCGAGGTTTACGGCTACAGCCGCTACGGGGGCGGATGCCACATCGTCCCGAACCACGCGCTCATCCACCTCGCGCTCCGGCACAGCGGTGGCGATTTCCACGACGCGCAGAGGATCGTCAATACGGCAGGGTGGGACACCGACTGCAACGCGGGAAACGTCGGCTGCATCCTCGGGGTCGCCGGGGGGCTCGCCGGGCTGGACGGCGGACCGGACTGGCGCGGGCCGGTCGCGGACAGGATTTTGCTGCCCACGGCGGAAGGCGGCGCGGCAATCACCGATGCGCTCCGGGAGTCGTTCCAGATCATCAACGCCGCGCGCGCGCTCCGGGGGATCGCGCCCGCCGCGCCAAAAGGCGGGGCGCGCTTTCACTTTTCTCTGCCGGGCAGCGTCCAGGGGTTCCTCCCTGAAAGCCCGGACGCGCTGCGCCTGGATAACACTGCCGGAGCGCTCGCATGCCACATCCTCGAACCCGAAGGAACCCGCCGCGCATTCACCGCAACGTTCACCCCAAAAGAAAATTTTTCCGTCGGGAGCTACTCGATGTCCGCGTGCCCGACCCTGCACCCGGGCCAGACCGTCCGTGCGCGGTGGATTTCTCCGGCCTCGAACTCCGGCCCGATCGGTGTCCGCCTCGCCCTGAAAACCTATGACGAGAACCTCTGTTTGAAACCCCTCGAAGGCCCCGGGGCCGATCTCGGACCGGGCACGGACGGGGCGCTCGCATGGACGATCCCCGCGCTCGACGGGTTCCCCATCGCCGCGGTCGGATTTGAAGTTTTCCCGGGCGGGATTGGCGGTTCGCCCGGTTCCGCTGTGCCGGAAGCCCTGCGCGGGCGCACCCTGCTGCTCGACTCCCTCGATTGGAGCGGGGCTCCAACAGCATCGCTCATGCCGTCGAAAACCGGCAATGTCTGGGCACACGCGTGGGTGCGGACGATGGAGGGTTGCGTCGCCTACGACGCCAACACGACGATCACCATCCACCACTCGCGCCCGGGAGGGTTTCTCCTCCAGGGCTCGCGCGACTGGTGCGACTACGCGTTCCGCGCACGGGTGGAAATCCGCCTGGCGGAATCCTTCGCCCTCGTAATCCGCGCCCAGGGGCTCCGGCGGCATTACTCGCTGCGGATCGGGCCATCGGGCATCGCCCGGCTCGTCAAGGAATGCGACGGCGAATCCGTTCTTGCCGAGGCCGCCTGCCCGTGGGTTCTCAACCGCGCCCGCGAGCTGGAGATTTCCGCCAGGGGCGATCGCATCCGGGCCTCGGTGGATGGCGCCATTCTGCTCGAGGCGCGCGACTCGTCGCTTGCGGGAGGCGCGGCGGGGTTCCTTCTCGACCGGGGCGGTGCGATCGTCCAATCCGCAGATGTGGAGGCGCTGGCATGAGCCGGATTTTCAATCTCGGCTCGGTCAACATCGACCACGTCTATCAGGTCCCCCACCTAGTGCGGCCGGGGGAAACCCTCTCCTCGACCGGCTACAGCAGGGGAGCGGGAGGGAAAGGGTTCAACCAGTCGGTCGCCCTTGCGAGGGCCGGAGCAAGCGTCAGCCACATCGGGTGCATCGGTGCAGACGGCGAATGGCTCCGCGAATTTCTGACTGCCGAGGGCGTGGATTGCCAAAACCTTCTGACCGTCTCCGGGGCCACCGGCCACGCGATCATCCAGGTGGTTCCCCAGGGAGAAAACGCAATCGTCCTCCACGGCGGCGCGAATGCGGACACGACTGGCAACCTGGTCTCCTCCGCGCTCGAATCCTCGTGCGCGGGCGACTGGTTTCTCTGCCAAAACGAAACCTCGCACGTCGAGGAATCCCTGCGGCTCGCACGGGCGGCCGGGCTGAAAACCGCCTACAATGCGGCGCCGGCGGACACGGCGATCTCCGGCGAGGCGCTCAGGCATGTGGACCTCCTGATCGTTAACGAAACCGAGGCCGCCGCGCTGGGCAAGGGGGATTCTCCGCAAGGCTCGGTTGCTCGCGTCCGTGAGGCGCATCCGCAGATGCAGGTCATCCTCACTCTCGGAGCCGAAGGCGCCATCTGGTCAGGTTCCAACTGGGAGGTCAGCGCGGCCCCTCCAGCCTGCACGGTCGTGGATACGACCGCTGCCGGAGATACGTTTGCCGGCTACTGCCTCGCCGCGCTCATGGAAGGGCTGCCGCCCGCCGCAGCTCTTGACCGGGCCTGCCGGGCTGCGGCCATCAGCGTGACGCGACCCGGCGCAGCGCAGTCCATCCCCCGAAGCTTCGAGCTGGCGTAATCAGTGAAACCGGAACTGCATTTCTCGAAGCATGGACGCTTAAAAATTGTCCAGTTTGCGGATGCGCATTTCAGCGACGTTGAGCCGAGCGATGCGTGCGACCCCCAGGACGTGCTGGCCAGGCGCGCCGCCAGGATGCGGGCAGATCTTTTCTCCACGATCCGCAGCGTCCTCGATGCCGAGCGGCCGGACATGGTCGTCTTCACCGGCGACAACGTCCTGGAGCCCGGCCAAACGCACGAGCGCCTGCGCGAGCTGGTTGAGCCGATGGTGGAAAGGAAGGTTCCATGGGCGATGGTCATGGGAAACCACGACACGGAGCTGACAAAAAAGAGCCAGCGCGATCTGATGACGTTTCTCGAGGAGCTCCCGTTCTCGCTGTGCGGGTGCGGGCCGGACGCGCTGGGCGGTGGCGGGAACTATGTTCTTCCCGTCCTGGCGCACGGCTCCTCGCGCGCCGCCGCAGCGATCTACTGCATGGATTCCGGCGACTATGCGGACGGGAGGTTTTCGGACGGCTACGCGTGGTTCAGCTTCGATAAGGTGGCATGGTTCCGCAGGCGGTCGCAGGAGCTCACCGCCGCCAACGGCGGCAGCCCGCTCCCCGCGCTGGCCTTTTTCCACATTCCATTTCCGGAATTCAACGAAGCATTTTCCTCCGGCCGTTTCGTTGGCTCGAAAGGGGAGGAGGTCTGCTGCCCCAAGCTGAATTCCGGCATGTTCACAGCCCTGCTCGAGTCGCAGTCGGTTTCGGGGGCTTTTGTCGGCCACGACCACAACAACGATTGCGCGGCCTCCTTCCACGGAATCCTTCTGGCCTACGGGCGCAAGACCGGGAACTTTTCCTATTTGGACCTTCCCTGCGGCGGGGCACGAGTCATCGAGATGGAGGAGGGGGAGCGGAGCTTTTCGACCTGGATTCGCACCGCCTCGGGCTCAGTCGAAAGCGAGCTGCGCCATTAGCTCCCCATGTTTGAACAAGCCTTCAAAAACATCGACGACGTCCTCTGGAAGGATGCCGGTTGCACCAGCGAGCTCGACTACACCGAGCAGACGTCCTGGCTCCTCTTCCTGAAATACCTCGACGCCCTCGAACACGACAAGGCGCTTGAGGCCCGTTTGGACGGAAAGAAATACGCATTCATCCTCGACCAGGCCTACCGCTGGGAGGTCTGGGCAGCGCCGAAGGGCAAGGATGGCAAGCTCGACCACAAAACCGCCATGACAGGCGACGACATCCTCTCCTTCGTCAACCAGAAGCTTTTCCCCTACCTCCACGGGTTCAAGCAACGGGCGACCGGTCCCGGCACGATCGAATACAAGATCGGCGAGATCTTCGGAGAAATTAAGAACCGGATCCAAAGCGGCTACAACCTGCGCGAGATCATCGACCACATCGACGAGCTGCGCTTCCAGTCCCAGACCGAAAAGCACGAGCTCTCTCACCTCTACGAAGCCAAGATCAAGAACATGGGCAAGACCAACCCGCTCAACGATGCTGACCTCGCCGAGTTCATCGCGTTGCAGAAGACCTTCGCCGACTCGCCCAAGAGCTGGAGCGTGGATGTCGCCGACATCGACAAGGCTTCCTTTGACCTCTCGGTGAAGAATCCCGACGGCGGCGAGGAAGTCGTCCACCGTAGCCCGGAGGAGATCATGGACGAAATCGCGGCACTGGACGCCGAGAGCGCCGAGGTGCTGGGGAATATCAAGGAGTTGCTGAAATGACCCTCAATTCATGAGCAAAAAAATCGAAGTCCTCTTCCGTGAAGTCCGCCTCACCGTCGTCAACGAGCAGGATTACGTCTGCCTCACCGACATCGCCCGCTACAAAAACGCGGATGCCAGTGACGATCTGATCCGCAACTGGCTGCACAACCGAAATACACTCGAATTTCTCGGCCTTTGGGAGCAGATCAACAACCCAGGTTTTAATCCCGTCGAATTCGACGGGTTTAGAAAGCAGGCCGGTCTCAACAGCTTCACACTCACGCCGAAGCAGTGGATCGAGCGCACGGGGGCCACCGGCATCCAGTCCAAGGCCGGGCGCTACGGCGGCACTTATGCCCATCTGGACATCGCCCTGGAGTTCGCCGCGTGGATCTCGGTCGAGTTCAAGCTCTACCTCATCAAAGAGTTTCAACGGCTCAAGGAAACCGAGCGCCAGACTCTCGGCTGGGACATCCGCCGCTTCTGCGACGAGACAACGGAAACGTGGTTTTTCTCCGTCGTGGACATCGTGCAAGTCCTTACCCAGCAGCCAGATTTTCAGACTGCTAGAAAATACTGGAACAAGCTGAAAGAGCGGCTTGCCAAGGGGGGCAGTCAACTGGTGACAAATTGTCACCGGTTCAAATTGGCTGCGGAGGACGGCAAGCAGCGACTCACCGATGTCGCCATTGCAGAGACCCTGCTGCGCCTCGTCCAGAGCGTTCCGAGCCCGAAGGCCGAACCGATCAAGCTCTGGCTCGCCCGTGTCGGCTACGAGCGGATGCAGGAAATGTCGGATCCCGCACTGGCCCTCAGCCCCAAAGGGGCGCTTCATGCCAGCCTGGGGCAACACCCCAGGTGGACGCCCACCCACCAACCCCAAGCCCTGAAAGGGCGGTCCAATCCATGCCACAATCACTCGCCCGCCTTCACATTCACCTCGTTTTCAGCACGAAGAGCCGCGAACGCATCATCACCGATACCGTCCGCAGCGCATTGCACGCCTACATGGCCACCGTCCTGCAAAATCTCGGCTGTGCTCCGGTCCTTATCAATTCCGTGGATGACCACGCCCACGCTCTCTTCGATCTTGCCCGGACGGCCACTGTCAGCCAAGTCGTCGAAGATGTTAAAAAATCCTCTTCCAAATGGATTAAATCCCAAGGCCCGGGATTTGCCTCATTTGCATGGCAGTCGGGATACGGCGCATTTGCGGTTTCAGAATCCCATGTGGAAACCGTCCGCCAATATATCGCCAGCCAGCGCGAACACCACCGCACGAAAACCTTCCAGGAGGAATACCGAGCATTCCTCCAACGCCACAACATCGCATTCGATGAACGGTATGTCTGGGATTAATCCCAGTCCCGATCAATGCCCAACAGCAATAAATCCAGCCCCATCGGGGCGGCCTGCGCTAGCCCCAACGACGAAAATGCCAGCCCAAACGGGGCAACCCACGCGAGCCTCAGCGGCGAATTCCAAAGCCCCAACGGGGCAATCTACGACAGCCCAGGGCATCGCCCTGGGATTGAAAACAAAATCGCGCACAGCCCTGAAGGGGCGACCGAATCGTTGCGGGCTGGAGATTCGGCCGCCCCTGCAGGGCTCGGCATTTTTTGGATGGGTTCCCCCAGGGCGTTGCCCTGGGCTGCCGTGGACCGGGGCGTTGCCCCTCCGGAGGGCCAACGGCGCGCTCCCAAGCCAGCCCGGCTCAACGCCCTGGGAACCGTCCACACGCAGGAATCAAGGGCTGAAAGCCCGGCTCAACGATTGCCGCTGCGCGGTTGGGCCGGGCTTTCAGCCCTCACGGATTTGCGATGCCATAACCCAGGGCGTTGCCCTGGGCTGGCGTAGGGCCGGGGCTTTGCCCCTTCGGAGCGCGCCGCTATGAAGAAGGGGTGGCAGACAAAGACGCTGGGTAACGTGTGCTCGTTTTTGAATCGCGGCGTGTCTCCAAAGTATGTCGAAAAAGGCGGCATCGTCGTTCTGAACCAAAGATGCGTTCGTGACCATCGTGTGAATCTTGAACTCGGGAGAAGGCACGATGTAATAGCCAAGAACGTCAGCAATGAACGACTACTCCAAGCAGGTGATGTCTTGGTGAACTCTACAGGGACGGGAACCCTTGGTCGAGTCGCGCAACTACAAGAAAATCCACCTGAGCCATCGACGGTTGATTCGCACGTCACAATTGTTCGGCCTTCACCGGGCTATTTCTTTCAAGAGTTCTTCGGCTACATGCTTCGAGACATCGAACCCAAGCTGAAGGAGAGCGGCGAGGGGTGCGGCGGACAAACTGAATTAAACCGCTCGCTGCTCGCGGAAAAGTTCGTGGTTCGTTTCCCCGAGTCTCTCCCCGAACAGCGGCGGATCGTCGGCATCCTCGACGAAGCGTTTGAGGGCCTCGCCACCGCCAAGGCCAACGCCGAAAAGAATCTAAAGAATGCCCGCGCCCTCTTCGAAAACCACCTCCAATCCCTCTTCACCCAGCGCGGGCCGGGGTGGGTGGAGAAGCGGCTCGCTGACGTTGCCGATTTCAAGAACGGGTTGAACTTTACGCGACAGAGCAACGGCCAGACGCTCCGAATGGTTGGCGTTGGGGACTTTCAAGATCACTCCATAGTTCCAGTTGATACGCTCCAGTCCGTTACCATTGATGGCAAACTCTCCGACGACTACTTGATCCGACGTGACGATATTCTGACGGTGCGCTCAAACGGCAGCAAAGATTTGGTCGGTCGCTGCATGCTCGTTCCCGACGTGGATGGAATGACTTCGTTTTCCGGCTTCATCATTCGAATTCGCTTCGACACCCGCGTGCTCAACCCGCGATTCCTGCTCCTCTTTATGAAGTCCAGCGCAACCCGTGACCGGCTCACGCGTGACGGCGGTGGTGCGAACATCAGCAACATCAACCAAGCCAAACTCTCGGAATTGCCAGTTTCTTTGCCGTCCTTCAAACAGCAGGGGGAGATTGCGAATCGTCTCGACGACCTCCACGAAGAAACCCAACGCCTCGCCCGCCTCTACGAGCGGAAGCTCGCGGCGCTGGAGGCGTTGAAGAAATCCCTCCTGCACCAAGCCTTCACCGGAGAATTATAAGCCATGACTGACAAATCCCAGCCATCGCCCCCGCCCGGTGACGAGTTGATTGTTTATTTGACTGAGGACGGAAAACTCAAAGTCGATGTGCGGTTTCAAGGCGAGACGGCGTGGCTTTCGCTTAGCCAGATGGCGGAGTTGTTCCAGCGGGACAAATCGGTCATCTCCCGGCACATCAAAAACGTATTTGACGAAGGGGAGCTGGCGCGAAGTTCAGTTGTTGCAGAATCTGCAACAACTGCTGCGGACGGGAAGACTTACCAGGTCGAGTTCTACAATTTGGATGTCATCATCAGCCGCGAGGAGGCCGACTCGCTTGCCGTGGAGGAATACGAACGTTTTTCCGCCCGGCGCCGCACCCAACTCGAAAACGAGGGGCAAGCCGACACTCTAACGCTGCTCGAAGCCGAGGTGAAGAAGATGCCCGGCGCGAAGATTCCCAAGCGCCCGAAGCCATGAACGAAGCCGAAACCAGAACCGAGCACATTGATCCAGCCCTGAAAGCTGCGGGCTGGGGCGTCGTCGAGGGCAGCCGCATCCTCAGGGAATACCCGATCAGCCCCGGCCGTATCGAAGGTCATGGCAGGCGAGGGAATCCACTCTTCGCCGACTACGTTCTGGAGTATCGCAACCGCAAGCTGGCAGTAGATGAAGCCAAGGCATGGGATTTGCCGCTCACAGAAGGCGTGGCGCAGGCGAAGGACTACGCAACGAAGCTCGCTCTCCGCTGGGCCTACGCGACAAACGGTCAGGGGAGGATGCCATGGTAAGGATCGAACCGGATGAGATTCGACGCAGGGCACGTGTTCCAACAAATGGGAGTCTCTTTTTTACCATCTTTCAGACCTTTATGGCCGGTCCGATGAAGGATGGGGAACCAAGCCCGTCGTTCGGGGAATATCCGCCGGACTTCTTCGATTTCATCGTGATCGACGAGTGCCATCGCGGCGGCGCAAACGACGAGAGCACCTGGCGGGCGATCCTCGAATACTTTTCCTCGGCGGTGCAGCTGGGTCTCACAGCGACGCCCAAGCGCAAAGACAACGTGGACACCTACGCCTACTTCGGCGACCCGGTCTATACCTATTCGCTCAAGGACGGGATCAACGACGGGTTCCTGACCCCGTTCAAGGTGAAGCAGATTTCCACGACGCTGGACAAATACGTTTACACCCCGGACGACACGGTGGTTGAGGGGGAGGTCGAATCGGGCAGGCTCTATGAAGAGCAAGATTTCAACCGCAGCATCGAGATCAGGGAACGCGAGCAGAAGCGGGTCGAGATCCTGATGAGCCAGATCAACCAGAACGAGAAAACGCTCGTCTTCTGCGCCAACCAGGCCCACGCGCTGGTCGTGCGCGACCTCATCAACCAGGCCAAGACGAGCAAGGATGCGAACTATTGTCAGCGAGTTACTGCCGACGACGGATCGCTGGGCGATCAGCACTTGCGCGATTTTCAGGATAACGAGAAGACGATCCCTACGATCCTGACGACATCACAGAAGCTGTCCACAATTCCCTGCGTGTGCCAGAAGAGGAAGAAAGCAAAGATCAAGCTGGCCGATGGCAAAGAGCGCACGATCCAGCACATGACGGCGACAACCTTCTGGCACCCTGACGGCACGCCGATTTCAGCCCGGCAGTTCATGGAAATGCTCTTCGGCCGAGTTCCTGAGTTTTTCCAGAGCGAGGAGGAATTGCGGCTGCTATGGAGCGCGCCCGACACCCGTGCCAAGCTGTTGGAAGGTCTCGCTGAAAAAGGCTTCGGTCCCGACCAGCTGGCCGAGATGCAGAAGATCATCGACGCCGAGAAAAGCGATCTCTTCGACGTGCTCGCCCATGTCGCCTACGCCCTGCCGCCACTCAGCCGGGAAGAACGTGCGAGCAAGGCCAAGGTGGAGATCCCCACGCACTTCAACAGCAAGCAGCAGGCATTCCTCGACTTCGTGCTGTCGCACTACGTCAACGTCGGGGTCGAGGAGCTCGACCAAACCAAGCTGACCCCGCTCCTGCGCCTCAAGTATCACAACTCCATTAACGACGCCGTAGCAGACCTGGGTGCCGACATCGGCCAAGCGTTTGCCGGGTTTCAGAAGTTTCTCTACCAAGGCGTGGCCTGAGCCAGCGCCCAAGCCAACCGGCTGTCCACAGCGCCAACGGACGCCAGGCCTGATTTCTCGCCCGCCCCTCAATGATTCTCGATTTTCTTGTGTCCGGGCATTGGACGGGAGGTCCGAAACCTGCTTGATTGGATGGCAACATCCATGAGCCACCCATTCGACACCCTGCGTTCCTTTGATGCCGGCAAAAGCCGCACCGGATATTTTCACTCGCTTCCAGCGCTTGAAGAGGTCGGGATCGGAAGGATCTCGAGGCTGCCGGTCAGCATCCGGATCGTCCTGGAATCCGTCCTCCGCAACTGCGACGGAAAAAAAGTCCAGGCGAAGGACGTGGAGACATTGGCCAACTGGAACGCGAAGGCGCCGGCGCCGGAGGAAATTCCCTTTGTGGTCGCTCGGATCGTCCTGCAAGATTTCACGGGAGTTCCACTTCTGGTGGATCTTGCTGCGATGCGCACGGCGGTCCAGACCCAGGGAGGGAACCCCGCGATCATCGAGCCTCTCGTTCCGGTGGATCTCGTGGTGGACCACTCCGTGCAGGTGGATTTCTACGGATCGGACGATGCGCTGCGCCTCAACCTTGAGATGGAATTCCAGAGGAACCGCGAGCGCTACCAGTTTTTGAAGTGGGGCCAGCAGGCGTTCAAGACCTTCGGCGTGGTTCCCCCCGGGATCGGAATCGTCCATCAGGTCAACCTCGAATACCTCGCCAAGGGGGTGCTCAGCCAGAAATGCGACGCCGGAGATCGGACGTCGGAGATTTTTTATCCGGACACGCTGGTCGGGACCGACTCGCACACGACGATGATCAACGGCCTGGGCGTTGTCGGCTGGGGGGTGGGCGGGATCGAGGCCGAGGCCGGGATGCTCGGCCAACCGGTCTATTTTCTGACGCCGGAAGTCGTCGGGGTCCACCTGTCCGGGCACCTGCGCGATGGGGTGACCGCGACCGACCTCGCGCTCCATGTGACCCAGCTCCTCCGCGCGGAGAAGGTCGTCGGGAAGTTTGTGGAGTTCTACGGCGAAGGCGCAGCCAACCTGCCGCTCACCGACCGCGCGACCGTCGCCAACATGGCCCCGGAATATGGCGCGACGATGGGGTTCTTCCCGGTGGATTCCGAGTCGGTCAGCTACCTCGCCTCGACCGGCCGCACGGACGCCCAGTGCCTCGCATTCGAAAATTATTTTCGCGCGCAGAACCTTTTTGGGATGCCCGAGAAGGGGGATATCGACTACAGCGTGGACATCGAGATCGACCTTTCGCGCGTCCGGCCAAGCGTCGCAGGGCCGAAGCGGCCGCAGGATCGGATCGACCTCCCGAACCTCAAAAGCGCGTTCGGCTCGCTGCTCACCGATCCGGTCTCCGTGGGCGGATACGGGAAATCCGCCTCCGACCTCGGCCGCAGCGCGAGCGTGCGCATCGGCGGGCCAGACCCATCTGGCGGATCCGAATCGGCACCCGACGGGCAGCAGGAGGCCCCGGGCCAAGGCCTGCACAGCACGCTGCGCGACGGCTCGATCGTCATCGCCGCCATCACGAGCTGCACAAATACCAGCAACCCGAGCGTCATGCTGACCGCCGGCCTCCTGGCAAAAAAGGCGGTCGCGCGCGGGCTCCGCGTCGGCCCGGCGGTCAAGACCTCGCTCGCGCCCGGCTCGCGCGTCGTGAAGGACTACCTGGACAAGGCCGGCCTCCAGCCCTACCTCGACCAGCTCGGCTTCCAGATTGTCGGCTACGGGTGCACGACTTGCATCGGCAACTCCGGGCCGCTCAGGCCCGAGATCGAGGCCGCGATCGTCCGGAACGACCTCGTCACCGCCGCCGTCCTCTCGGGCAACCGGAATTTCGAGGCCCGCATCCACCAGAACATCCGCGCAAATTTCCTCATGTCCCCGCCGCTCGTCGTCGCGTTTGCTCTTGCCGGGCGGGTTGATATCGACCTCGCGAGCGAGCCGATCGCAAAGAGCACGGACGGCGAGGACGTTTATCTGAAAGACATCTGGCCGACGCTGGACGAGATCCGCAACGAGATGCAGGCGGCCCTCAAGCCGGAGGCCTTCCAAAGGCTCTACACCGGGTTTGCCGAGCAGAATCCTAAGTGGAACGAGGTGCCCGCCAGCACCGGGCAGATCTACGAGTGGGACCGCTCGAGCACATACATCCAGGAGCCCCCGTTCTTTGGGGGCTTCGGAATGCAGGCCGGAACGATTTCAAATATTACCGGCGCGCGCCCGATCGGCATCTTCGGGGACTCGGTAACCACCGACCATATCTCCCCGGCCGGGGCAATCAAGCCGAGCTCGCCCGCAGGAAAATACCTCGTCGAAAACGGGATCGGCGCCGCCGACTTCAACAGCTACGGCAGCCGCCGCGGGAACGACCGCGTGATGACGCGCGGCACGTTTGCGAACGTCCGGATCAAGAACCTCATGATCCCGCCGAAGGCCGATGGCACGCGGGTCGAAGGCGGGCTCACGGTCCACCAGCCGGACGGCGCGCCGATGAGCATCTACGACGCCTGCATGCAATACCTGTCGGAGGGGACGCCGCTCGTGATCTTCGCCGGGCACGAATACGGAACAGGCTCAAGCCGCGACTGGGCGGCGAAGGGCACCCGCCTGCTCGGGGTCCGGGCGGTCGTCGCGCAAAGCTTCGAGCGCATCCACCGGTCGAACCTCGTCGGCATGGGCGTCCTCCCGCTCCAGCTCCCCGAGGGGGCCAGCGCGGAATCGCTCGGGCTCGACGGCACGGAAACCTTCGACATCACCGGCCTCGGAGACAGCATCCAGCCCCGGCAGGATGTGACGCTCACAATCTTCCGCCAGGATGGAACCTGCGAATCGCTGGCGGTGAAGCTCCGGATCGACACGCCGATCGAGGTCGACTACTACCGGCACGGCGGGATCCTTCCCTTCGTCCTGCGCCAGCTTCTCACCGCCTGAATAAATCAAAATTATGAAAAAAAACTTTCGCATAGCGGTTTTGGCAGGTGACGGGATCGGCCCGGAGGTGATGGCCGAGGGGCTGAAGGTGCTCGGGGCGGCGGCCAAGAAATTCTCCATCGGGCTCGAGCTCGACTTCCAGCTGGTCGGCGGGGCTGCGATCGATGCGGCCGGGCGGGCGCTGCCGGCGGAGACGCTGGCGGCCTGCGATTCCGCTTCCGCCATTTTATTTGGTTCGGTGGGCGGCCCGAAGTGGGAGTCGCTGCCGCCGTCCGAGCAGCCCGAGCGGGCGGCGCTCCTGCCGCTGAGGAAGCACTTCGGCCTGTTCGCAAACCTTCGTCCGGCGGTGTGCCTTCCGGAGCTCGTCCATGCCTCGCCGCTCCATCCGCGCCTGGTTGAGGGCGGGTTCGACGTCCTGTGCGTTCGCGAGCTGACCGGCGGGCTGTATTTTGGAGAGCCGAAGTATTTGCGGGATGAGGGCGGTGAGGAGGTCGCTGTGGACACGATGAGGTATTCCGAAAGCGAGATCCGGCGGATTGCGAAGGTGGCGTTCGAGGCCGCTCGCGGGCGCAGCGGGCGGGTCACCTCGGTGGACAAGGCCAACGTGCTGCAAAACGGGGTGCTCTGGCGCAGGATCGTCACAGAGATCGGCAGGGGCTTCCCCGAGGTCGCGCTCAACCACCTCTACGTGGACAACGCCGCGATGCAGCTCATCAAAAACCCGAAATCCTTCGACGTCCTGCTGGCAGAAAACCTTTTTGGAGACATCCTGAGCGACGAGATGGCGATGATTGCAGGGTCGCTTGGGATGCTGCCGAGCGCCAGCCTCGGAGCATCAACCGGCGGCACGATGCGGTTCGGCATGTATGAGCCGAGCGGCGGGACCGCTCCGGATATTGCAGGGAAAGGGATCGCCAACCCGATCGCCCAGATCCTATCATCGGCCATGCTGCTCCGGTTTTCCTGCGGCTGCGAGGACGCGGCGGCGGCGATCGAGGCGGCCGTGCGCTCGGTGATCGCGGCCGGGCTCCGCACCGCCGATATCCATACCCCGGACGCCCGGCTTGTCAGCACGGCAGAGATGGGCGACGCTATCGTGGCAGCCCTCTGACTATCTGATCCGCCCGCTCGAGCTCGGGCTTGAGAGTCCGATAGGGCAGATTCCTGCGGAGGTCGCCCCGTAGATGCAAAGGTCGCAGGAGATCCGCTGGCCCTCGCGCTGGGAAGTTTCCGAATCGTAGTAAACGGGATTTTTCATCATGGATTCAACTGCCACCTCACAGGAGTACGGAGCCCTGAGGAGCGCCGGAAACCAACGCCCCCCCGGCCGAAGCCTTTCCGAGGTGCTGGAACTGCCCGTGCCCCAGGATCGCCGCTTCCCAGGCGGAATGATCTGCGGCAGGGAGATCCGCCGGAAATCTGGCTGACGAGCGCCTCCATTTCCCAAGCCAATCGGCGGCGAGGAGCTCGTGCCCGGCACGCACGGCCAGCGGGGTCAGCGCGATCGTGGTCTCGGTTTTTTTCCCGGCGCTGCGCCCGCGGGCGACATGGAACCCGGCCGCCAGCATCGCGAGGCGCGAGGCGGTCGAGCAGGTGTAGGTGATCAGCTCGACTCCCCTCCCCCGGCACGCCGAAAAAATGCTGAGGAAGGCCTGCGGCGTCCATGCCTCGGCATTTGTTTTCCCGGAAAACATGTCGTAAAAAATGATATCCGGGGCGAGCGGTGCGGAGCCGAGGGTTTCGAGGAAATTTCCTTCGACGAGCGTCCAGGCGAGTTTCTGGTGCGTTTTCGACTGCCAGGCGGCATCTTTGAGGATTCCGGCGGGCGCGCTGTGGCGGAGGTAGCGGAACTGGTCGTTGTTCCGGAACGCGAGCCTCAGCGAGTCGAGATCATTTTCAAAGCTCACGATGTGCAGCCCCCGGGCCGGCGGCGCGCCGCATTCGTAGCAGGCGATTGCTGCCATCGCATTCGCCCCGGCCCCGAGCCCGACATCCCAGATCACGAGGGGGTCGGCCGCCTGCTGGCTGAGGCGCTCGGAAAGCCGGGATTGCTCGACGTAGAGGCTTTGGGCCTCCTCCATCGGCGGGGTGCGCGAGTGCATGATCTCGCCCGAACCGATGTGCCGGATGCTTGAAAACCCCTCCCAGGCCGCGTGGATCTCATAGTTCCCTAGAGCCTGCCGTTTGGGCGGTTTAGGCTTCTGAGCCAAGACCGGATTGTCGAGGTCGTCCTCGTGGAGCGTCGCCCGCTTCTCGTGGTACAGGGAGAGGAACGTTCCCGACAAAATGCTCGCCCGGATATCGCGCATCATCCGGTGGTAGAAATGGATGTTGTGCTTGCCGAGCAGCTGCCAGCCGAGCGTCTCGCGCGTCTTGGTGAGGTGGTGGAGGTAGGCGCGCGAGTAGCGCCGGCAGGTCGGGCAGCCGCAGGCAGGATCGAGCGGCTCGCCGGAAAACTTGTAGACCCCCCGCCGGAGCTGGAGATACCCGCGCGACGTGAACACCCCGCCGCGCTGGGCCACCTGCGTCGGGATAATGCAGTCGAACATGTCCACGCCACGGTGGACCGCCTCGAGGATGTCTAGCGGCGTGCCCACCCCCATCAGGTAGCGGGGCTTGTCTGCGGGCAGAAGCCCGGCCGTAAACGCGCAGATCTCCTCCCGCTCGCTTTTGCCCTCGCCGACCGCCAGCCCGCCGATCGCAAAGCCGTCGAATGGCATCTCCGCGAGCCGCAGCGCGCTTTCGCGCCGGAGCGCAGGAAACAGCGCGCCCTGGGCGATCGCAAACATCGCCTGCGGAGATCCCGCCCGCGCAGCAAGGCTCCGCGCAGCCCAGCGGTGGGTCAGCTCCAGCGCGGCGCGCGCCACCCCCTCCTCTGCCGTCGAGGCCACGCACTGGTCGAGCGCCATCATGATGTCGCTGCCGATTGCCACCTGCGCCCCGATGCTGACCTCCGGGCTGAGCAGGATCGTCCGCCCGTCGGTGTAGCTCTGAAAAACCGCGCCCTCCTCGGTCAGGGATCGCGAGTGCGGCAGGGAGAAAATCTGATATCCGCCCGAGTCGGTGAGCACCGATCGCTTCCAGCTCATGAACTCGTGGATCCCCCCCATGCGGCGGAAAACATCCAGCCCCGGGCGCAGCAGGAGGTGGTAGGTGTTCGCGAGCAGGATCTGCGACCCGGCGTCCTCCAGCGTCTGCGGAAGCTGAGCCTTCACCGTCGCCTGCGTCCCCACCGGCATGAACAGCGGGGTGAGCACCTCGTTGTGCAGCGTCCGGAATCGCGCCGCCCGCGCCTCCGAGCCTGCGGCGCGCGCCTCGACCTGAAAATGCAGGCGGGAATCCATTCGCTTTTCTGCCAGGCTAGCCCGGAGAAATGAGCGAGCCGGATTTGATCATCCGGCTGAATTCCTTCTTGGTCGCCTGGTGGTGGGTTCCGTCGTGCGTCGCGATGTCCTGGAGGGCCTTGTAGGCGACCGAGAGCCGCTCCAGGCGCACGATGCGCACGTATCCCCCGTCAATTTTCCAGACCTGATCCTGTTGGAGCTTCAGCTTCAAGGCAGGGGGAAGCGTGAGGTGAACGCGGTGACCTTCTTTCGCAGCGCGGCCAGCGCCGGCTCATCGTTGCGGGCCTCGAGCGCGGCGTGGATGAAATCGGCCGCCTGCATCATGTCCTCCTCGCGGAGCCCGCGGGTCGTCATGGCAGGCGTCCCGATCCGGATCCCCCCGGTTTTGCTGATCGGCTCGGTGTCGAAGGGGATCGCGTTTTTGTTGACCGTGATCGCCGCCTTGTCGAGCGTGATCTGGGCTTCGGCGCCGTTGATCCCGCGCTGGCGCAGGTCCACGAGCATCACATGGTTGTCGGTGCCCCCCGAGACGATCCGGTAGCCGAGCATATGCAGCCGGGCGGCGAGCGCCTTGGCATTGTTTGCGACCTGCTGCGAGTAGCGCTTGAAATCCGGCTGGAGGGCCTCGAGAAAGCAGACCGCCTTGGCGGCGATGACATGCATGAGCGGACCTCCCTGGACTCCAGGAAATGTCTGGGAGTCCACCTTCTTGGCAAACTCCTCGCGGCAGAGGATCAAGCCGGCCCGCGGGCCGCGCAGGCTCTTGTGGGTCGTGGTCGTCACGAAGTGCGCGTGCGGCACCGGCGACGGGTGGACCCCGCCGGCCACGAGCCCCGCGATGTGCGCCATGTCCACGAAGAGGTACGCCCCGGCCGAGTCCGCGATCGCGCGCATGCGGGCGAAGTCGATCGTCCGCGGGTAGGCCGAGGCCCCGGCCGTAATCATCTTCGGCTTCACCTCGACCGCCTGGCGCTCGAGCGCATCGTAGTCGATCGTCTCGGTTTCGCGGCTGACCCCGTAGTGGTGGACCTCGTAGAGCTTCCCGGAAAAATTTGCTTTGTGCCCGTGCGTGAGGTGCCCGCCGTGCGCGAGGTCCATCGTGAGGATCCGGTCGCCGGGCTGGAGGACGCTGAAATAGACCGCCATGTTCGCCTGGCTCCCGCTGTGCGGCTGGACGTTGGCGTGATCCGCGCCGAAGAGCTTCCTCGCGCGCTCGAGGGCGAGCGTCTCCACGACATCCACAAACTCGCACCCGCCATACCAGCGGCGCCCCGGGTAGCCCTCCGCATATTTGTTCGTGAGGCACGAGCCCTGGGCCTCCATCACCGCCCGGCTCGTGAAGTTTTCTGAGGCGATGAGCTCGATGTGCTCGAACTGGCGTTCGCGCTCGCGGGCGATGGCATCCGCGATTTCAGGGTCTGCTGCCGATAGTGCCGAGGTGGGTGGTGTCGTCATGGGTTTCGAGTTGATCTTTTTTAATAGGGATGGCAGGGCGCGGGCAATCGTATCCTTGCATTTTTCGTAAACCGCGCGCCCTTGGCCGATCGGGTCAGGCACGTCCGGGCTCCCCGGCTCGTCCTCGAGGAGGAGCGCTGCCTTTTCAGAGGATTCTGGAAAAAACAGGTCGAGCGTCCGCAGGTGGTCGCGGGTCATGACGAAGATGTGGGTCGCGCGCTCGAGCATCTCCTCGTTGACCGGCTGGCTGCGCTGCCTGGAGATATCTATGCCGTCCGCTGCGAGCGCCCGCACCGCATCGGTGCTCGGCGGCTGCCCTCTGGCAGCGCTGAGCCCGGCGGATTCGATGCGGATCCCCTTGAGCCCCTCCGCCAGCTTGCGGAAAAGCCCCTCCGCCATCGGGCTCCGGCAGATGTTGCCGGTGCAGAGGAAAAGAATATGTCGTCGGGCCTGGCTCATTTTCCTTGCGCTTTCCAATCGGTTAGTGGGTGAGCCCAACCCCCATGACGGAGAGGAGGATGGCAAGCAACCGGGACATGAAGGCAAATCGCGCGAGCATAGGATCGGGTTTGATCAGAAAAACTCAAAATCTGTCGGGGCGCAGGGACGTGCAGTTCTCCCCAAGGAGAGGAAACTTGAAGGTTTGCCCGCCCGCTGGCAAGGATGGAAAGGCCTTCCAGAAAATTTTCAAAAGGAAAGGTTTGGACGGCGCGGGCTACGGCTGATAGACGGGTTCCATGGTGAGTCAGGAATCCCCATCGATCGAATCGGCCGCCCAGCAGGAGGTCCATACGCTCGACCATGTCGACCAATACCTCATGGTCGGCAAGGAATCCGATGCTTCGGATGTCCACCTGAGCGTCAACTCCCAGCCGATCTGGCGGAGGTTCGGAAATCTGGAGGCGATCTGGAAGCAGGCCCCTGTGCTCACGGCGGAGGATACCGAGCGGCTCGCCATGGGGTTTTTGGATGAGAAGCAGTACCACCAGCTGGCCGAGCGCGGGGATGTGGATTTCGCCTACTCGAACGCCCTCGGCCGTTTCCGCACCAGCGTGGTTCGCCAGAGGACCGGCTTCGACCTCGTTTTCCGCATCATCAACAGCAATGTGCGCTCGATGGACGAGCTCGGCCTGCCGCCGCAGCTCAAGCTCCTCACCCAATACCAAAATGGGCTTGTCCTCGTGACCGGATCCGTCGGCAGCGGCAAGAGCACCACCCTCGCCGCCCTCGTTGACGAGATCAACCGCGACCGCAGCGACCACATCATCACGCTCGAGGACCCGATCGAATACGTCATCCCGTCAAAGGGATGCCACGTCACCCAGCGCGAGGTCCATACCCATACAAAATCCTTCGGAAACGCCCTGCGCGGAGCCCTGCGCGAAGACCCCGACGTCATCATGGTCGGGGAAATGCGCGACCTCGAGACGATCCAGCTCGCGATCACCGCCTCCGAGACCGGCCACCTCGTGCTCGGAACCCTCCACACCAGCAACGCCGCCCGCACGCTCGACCGCGTGCTCGACGTCTTCCCCACCGACCAGCGCGACCAGATCCGGATCATGGTCAGCGAATCCCTCCGCGGAGTGATTTCCCAGCAGCTCGTCCCAAGGGCCGACGGGACCGGCCGTGCGCTCGCCATCGAGATCCTCATGAACACGCCGGCCGTCGGCAACGTCATCCGCGAGTCGAAGACGTTCATGCTCCCTGGCATCATCCAGACCGGTCGCAAGCTCGGCATGAAGCTCATGGACGACTCTCTGCAGGAGCTCTTCGAGACTGGAATCATCTCCTCGGAGGAGGCGGTTTACCGCGCCGAACAGAAAAACCAGATGATGCAGATCACAGGGCACAGCTGACATGGCATACATCAACCAGTTTTTTCAGATCCTCATCGAAACCGGCGCGTCCGACCTCCATCTCGGGGAGGGCCAGGCACCAAAAATCCGCCGGCATGGAGAGATCGTCCCGATCCGCGAGGAGGTGCTCACGCATGAGGAGATGGGGTTCATGCTGCACGAGATCTCCGGCGCGCGGCGCTGGGAAAAATTCGAGGAGTCCGGCGACCTGGATTTCGCCTACGAGATGGACGAGGACACCCGGTTCCGCTGCAACTATCTCAAGCAGACGAACGGATACGGGGCCGTCTTCCGGATCATTCCCACCAAAATCAAGACGCTCGAGGAGCTCGGGGTCCCTTCGATCATCAAGACGTTCGGGCACATGCGCGGAGGGATCGTGCTCGTCACCGGCCCGACAGGCAGCGGAAAGAGCACCACCCTCGCCGCGCTCATCGACTACATCAACTCGAACTTCGCGCGGCACATCGTCACGATCGAGGAGCCGATCGAGTTCGTGCATAAAAACAAGAAGAGCATCATCACCCAGCGGGAGGTCCCCGAGCACGCCCCCTCGTTCCCGATCGGGCTCAAGGCCGCCCTCCGCGAGGACGCCGACATCGTCCTCGTCGGAGAAATGCGCGACCTGGAGACGATCGCCCTCGCGCTCACCGCCGCCGAAACCGGCCTCCTCGTCTTCGGAACCCTCCATACGAACAACTCCCGGAAGACCGTGGACCGCATGATTGACGTTTTCCCAAGCGACCAGCAGGCCCAGGTGCGGACGATGCTCGCGGCCTCGCTGCGCGGGGTCGTCGCCCAGCTCCTCATGAAGCGCCATGACGTCAGCGGGCGGGTGGCCGTCAACGAGATCCTCATCGTCAACAGCGCGGTCTCGGCAATCGTCCGCGAGGGGGCCACCCAAAAGCTCCAGGACGTGATTGTCGCAGGCAAGGGCGAGGGCATGCAATTTATGGACGACGCCATCTGGGACCAGCTCGTCGCCGGAAAAGTCTCCGCCCACGAAGCCTACATGAAGGCGATCGACAAGCAGAGGTTCAAAGCGTTCCTCCCCCCTGAGGAGGAGGGCCTCGCCAACGCCGCCGGAGTCCCCGATGACGTCGACCACCACGACCTCGGGAAAAAGCCTGCCCTCCGCGCGAGAACCGCTGTCGATGAGATCAAAAAAAACCTGAAACCGCAGTGATCGCACGCGGGACTCGCCCCCTGCCAGTTTTGAAAAAATCCAGCAAGCACGGCCCCGGGGCGGCGCGCCCGCGCCTGATGATGCGGGGGGCTCCGCCAGGGCCTCGGGGAGCGTTGCTCCTGGTCGATATCAGCAACTCGTTCGTCAAGCTCGCCATCGCGAAGAACGGCCGGATCGGACGGGTCCACCGCCTGCCAACCCACTCGCTCGAGGCCGATCAGATCCTCGCCGTCGCAGGCGGACAGCGGCTCGCCGGCACCGTTGCCGCCTCCGTCGTTCCCAAAAAAAATGGTGTGGTGGATGCGGCCTGCGGGCCGGGCGTTTGCTGGATCGGGCCTGAGGTGCGCCTCGGGGTCGGCATTGATTACCCGAACCCGCGAGGCATCGGCCCTGACCGGCTTGCCAACGCGGCTGGCTGCGCGGCCCACTACGGTGCCCCTGCCATCGTGGTGGACTTTGGCACGGCGGTCACTTTCGATGTCATATCCGCAGAGGGCAACTACATTGGCGGAGTCATCGCGCCCGGGCTCAATGCCATGACGGATTACCTCCACGACCGCACGGCCCTCCTCCCCTTGATCCGCCTCCGGGAGCCCTGCGCTGCGGTCGGGCGCTCGACCAGGGAGGCGATGCTCTCGGGCGCAGTCCACGGCTACCGAGGCCTCGTCGCGGAAATCATCCGGCAGATCCGGCGGGAAGCCTTCCCGCACCGCCGCCCGAAAGTTGTCGCCACCGGCGGCGACGCCAGCCTCATTGCCTCCGGCCTCCGGATCTTTGATGCCGTAGATCCCCGCCTCACCCTCCGGGGGCTCCTCGTCGCCGCCAGGCTGAACCTGTCAACGCGCTGAGAGCAACCCGTTGAACCCGCCGTCCGCCTCAAGAAATCATGGGTTTTTTTTGAGCTGGGCGATGTCGTAGCCCTTCGCTGCGATGAGCTCGAGGATCTGGCAATACGTTGCGTCCGGCAGCTCCGGCTGCCTGGCAAGGACCCAGAGGAACTGCCGCGACGGATGGCCGACGACCGCCCAGGAATAATTTTTTTCGTCGAGCCCGATGATCCAGTAAGCGCCGGCAAACGGCCCGCCAAAGCTCACGCGCAGCTTCGTATTGTCTGATCCGGGGACCACTGCAGCGCGGCCATCCACGCACATCGGCTTCCCGTTTTTCCCGGCGCTCCGGTTCACGACGCGGATCGAGCCGTCCGGGTTGGGCAAGTATTCCGCCGTTGTCTGGCCGACGCAGTTCCTCTCGAAAAAGTTCGGATATTTTGCGATCTCGAACCATTTCCCGGAATAGCGCGCCAGATCCACCGAGGCGACGGTGGTGAGGGGCGGACGGGACGCGCAACCAGAGAGGAGCAGGCCGATCAGCATGGCTGCCGGTGAAAAAATCGTTTTCATATTTTTCTAGGAATTGCTGGTCGGTCTGGAACCGCGCGGCTATGCCGCGCGGCCTTCTTGTCTGGTTTTGGGTGCCCTGCTACTGCGGGTAATCGAGTGCCTCCGGGATCATGACCTGCGACAGGGCGCTTGCCGCGCTGTCTTTGGCCAACCGGGCCCCGGTGAGGCATCTGCACAGCTTGCCGCTCAGGCGCAGGAACGGCTGCAGTGCCGGCAGCTCCGGACATGGCCCGGCCTTGGCAGGGTGCTTCTGCGCCTCCTCGCCCAAGCCCTCGGCTCCGACCGCTTCGCCTGCCTTGCCGGGGATGGCCCCCTCGATCTCGGAGGCCCCGGAGCACGTGGCGCACGCCTCGTCGGTCCATTCGGGGTGGCTGCTGTATCCAAAAACAAGGTCGGCGCAAATCCGGGAGACTTCGCCGGCCGCCCGTGCGGCCTGCACATGGCAGAGCGATGTCAAAAAGGGCAGCACTCCAGGCAGCTCCTCGGCAACTGAAGGGTGCGCTCCGGCGGACGCCTCGAGGTTGATCACGTCCAGGATCTGCTGCCTCGAGGCAAGCAGCCAGCAAAGGGCATCGGCCAGCGGGAAGGTGACCCCGTGCCGGTTGCTCTGGTAAAGCTTCTGGCCGTTGGCATCGGTCGTGCACTGCAGGTGGCGCAGGGTCCAAAGCCAAAGCTTCATCGCCGTGGCAAGCAGGCACGCCCCGGTTTTCGGATGTCCGGATGAGGTCTGTTTCAGGTCGGCGATCCAGGACTCGAATTGGGCGAGGAAGACCGGGTTGGTCATCGTCAGAGACATCTGGCGCCGCTGGACCGCCTCCGGCCCCTCATACGTCGCCTCGAGCTGGGCATCCATCCACTTGTTCCCGAGGAACCCGGGGCAGTCCTCGGTCACTCCATAGCCGCCCATCAAGCTCACCGCCTCGCGCATCATGGTGGCGCCGTAGCCGGTATTCCAAAGCTTGCAGGCAGGGCATAAGACGTTTGCCTGAGCATCGAGCAGGGCAAACTGAACCAGTGGGTTGTCGCGGAGCGCGCCCAGGCGGACGGCATCCGGCGCGGGATCGCGCGAAAGGGCGAGATACTCGATCGCCTCGTCTCCGAGCTTGGCCATGGCCTTGAATGCGGCGCGCCCGGAGAGGTTCCTCTCTGCAAAGACCCGATCCTTTTCCTTTTCCATCGGATCCAGGGTATCGAAAAGCCTTGCGGCCTCGAAGCCTAGCGCAGCGCTTGCCTCGCCGGTCGCCCAGATATCAACCAGCCGGTGGAGGACATCCTGCTTCGTCTGCAGGCCGAGGTCGTAGCGCGGCGAGCCGGGCTGGCCAGCCTCGCCCCCGCGAAACCTCGCGCGCTGGTACCGGATGACCGGCTCGACGGCGGAAAGGAGCTTGGCCGACGTCATCAGGCCGACGGTCACCCGCGTCCGGCGGAAGACCGCTTCGATCACCTCCCCGTGGCTGAAATTCGGGATGATCACGCCGTCTTTTACGGTGTATCCGCCAACGATCCGGCTGGCGGGAATTTGGAGGCTGAAGACAGGATCCCGGGTCGAAGAGAGCTGGTGGACGAGCTTGCGGGTCGGGATGCCGCGATCCCAGATCCCATGGTCTCCCTTTTCCAGAATCACGAGGCAGCTCCCCTTGATCCGGGGATCGGCCGAGTCCACAGCCGCAGTCACCACATTCGCAAACCCCATGTTGGTGATGAACCGCCCGCGCTTGTCCACATGCAGGACCGGCTCCTCGCCGTCCTTCCACGAAACGATGCGCAGCTTGCCGCCGAGCAGCCCGGTCTCGACGCCCACAAACGGAATCGGCTCGGTCAGGGCAAACGCGGCTCGGATCGGCACCCGCCCCTCGGCTGGAGCCGCAAGCGACATGTAGTGGTCGCGCTGCGCGGGCGTCCCGCGCTCATGGATCGGCGCGAGGCCGAGGTTGCCGGCCAGGCTGAACGTCGCCGCGCCCGCATCCACCCACGATAGCTCGAAAGCGACCAGCGCCAGCGCCAGATTCTTAGGCCCCTCGATGAACCCGCCGTATTCCGGCCCCAAAAAAACCGAGCTGATCCCCGAGCTGTCGAATACCTCCAATAAAGAATTCTTTTCGTCCGTCCACTCGTGGGTGTTCCGCGCGCCATTGGCCACGAGCCGGGCGACCGGCCCCCGGGCGACCGCCCGGACGGATTGCACCAGCATGGGAAGATCGTAGCGGTCGGCAAATCTCCAAAGGATTGCGCGAAGTTCGTCGGAAGGCAGGGTTTGTAAGGTAGTTTGTTCCATGAGGACTCCAGGTGGTCGGGCGTCTCGCTCCTGTCCCGGACATGCGACAAGAATCAAAAGGCTTTTTGATTGCAATCATCTATCCGGAATCAAGGCGGGATCGGCGAATCGGCACTGCTATAAATCGTGAGCCGGAAAGTGTCAAGCGGGCAGGGGAAAATCCGCTCAGCCCTGCGCGTTGCGGGCGGCGGCTTCGCGCAGCTTGTCCTTCTTGCTCTTTCGCTTGCCCTTGACGCCCCCTGCAGGAGGGCCGGGGATCTCGGCAGGCTCGAAGCCGGGGATCTGCTCGCGGGGAAGGCTCAGCCGGTGGCGCTTTTCGATGAGGCGGAAATGGGCGTGCGTGCCGGCGCTGATGAAGCTGACCGCGAGCCCGCTCGCCCCGGCCCGCCCGGTCCGGCCGATGCGGTGGGTGTAATCTGCGGTCGAGCGCGGCAGGTCGAAATTGACGACGACCGGAAGGCGCGCGATATCGAGGCCGCGGGCGGCGACATCTGTGGCGAGCAGGACCCGGACCTTGGAGGCCTTAAAATCGGCGAGCGCCCGCGTGCGTGCGCCCTGGCTCAGTCCGCCGTGGAGAGCGGCGGCCGGGATGCCTGCATAACGAAGCTTCTCCGCAACGTGCTCGGTCGCATATTTTGTTGCGACAAACACGAGGGCTTGCGCCCAACCGTTTTCCTGAACCAGATGCCTCAGCAGCTGGGTCCGACGGGGAGGGTCGACCTCGATCGCCCGCTGCAGGATGTCCGGCTGCCCGGCCGGTCCGGCTGGCGCCTCGATGCGCACCGGGTCGTGCAAGAGGGCCTCCGCCAGGGCGGTCACAGCCGGGGGAAAGGTTGCAGAGAAAAGCAGGCTCTGCCGCCGCGGCGGCAGGAGGGCGATGATCCGGGACAGCTCGTCTTGGAACCCGAGGTCGAGCAGGCGGTCCGCCTCATCCAGCACGAGCACGGAGACCTCGGAAAGCGAAACCGCATGGCGGGCGACCAGATCCAGAAGGCGTCCGGGGGTGGCCACGATGACGTCGGCCCCGCCGCCGAGCGCTAACATCTGCGGGTTGATCGAGACGCCGCCATAGAGGGAAAGCGTCTTGAGCGGCTCCTTCAGAAATCTTCCGTAGCTGCGAATCGCCTCTCCGACCTGCGCCCCGAGCTCGCGCGTCGGGACAAGGATGAGGGCGCGGACGAAGCGGCCGCGCGGCCGGCGCGCGGCGGAGAGAACCTCCAGAATCGGAAGGGCGAAGGCCGCCGTCTTGCCCGATCCTGTCTGCGCTGAAGCCCAGACATCGCCGCCGCGCAACACCGCAGGAATCGCCAGCTCCTGAACCGGAGCCGGAGCGGGGTACCCACGTTCAGAGATCGCGCGCAGAAGCGGCTCCGACAGTCCTAAAGAAAGGAAGGTCATAAACGGGGGGCAACCATATTCCCCGGCCGCGGCCCTTGGAGGATACGCCTTAGCCCGGACAATTCACAGGGGTGTGGCTCAGATTGCGTAACGCTTTGGTCGCCAGAGTCGGCGGCTGACCGAGGCCTATCCACTGCGATCTGGTGAGGGAAGCCGACGGCTCTGGCGGCCAAATGGTTAGCAAGATGGGCTGCGTCACTGTGATTTTTCCGGGTTAGAGCTGCTCCGGAGAATCGAGCAGCTCGGCCACCCGCTTGAGAAGCCGTCCGGCCGCGCCGCCGTCAAGCACGCGGTGATCGAAGCTCAGCGTGAACTGGGCCTCGACGACAGGAACGAACTCTTCCAGCTCAGGGTTCCAGAAGGGGACCGTCTGCCCAACCCCCATCCCGATGAGGAGCGTCTGCTCGGGCAGCGGGATCGGGGTCGCGATCGTGAGCCCGAACGTGCCGTAGTTGGTAACCGTCGCGATCGAGCCGCCGATATCTCCCGGCGGAAGCCTGCGCTGGCGCGCCAGATCGACCAGCCGGTTGTAGCGCGGCACCAGATCATCGAGCCGGTACTGGTCGGCATTGCGGATCACGGGCACCATCACCCCGTCCTCGGCTTCGACGGCGAAAGCGATATCCACCGATGGCGGGTGGACGATGCGCTCGCCGATCAGGCGCCCGGCGGGCGCGCTGTTCTCTCCGAGCGCGATCGCAAGGGCGCGCAGGGTGTAAAGAGCCGGACCGGGCTTCGCAGGATGCGTCTTGCGATGGGCGAGAAGGTTGTCGAGCTGGATCGGGCGCACAACCGTGGCAAGCGGCCGGGACCAGCTGCGAGTCATCGCATCGGCGACCGCCTTTCTCATGGGCGATGCGGAGGTCGTCTTGTTGCGCTCGATCCCGGCCATGAACCGCTCGAGATCTTCGATCGTGACGCGCCCACCGGCTCCGCTGGCCGAGATCCCCGACAGGTCCGCCGCGCGCAACCCAAGCTCTGCCATGCGGGCCTTCATCCGGGGCGAAAGGTAGCTGGCCCCTCCGGCGTGGGCCGGGACGGGCAGCCCGCCTTTGATGGTGGGCTCGACCGCGGCAGGGACCGCCGGCTTTTCGACGCGCTTCTTCTCCTGGCGTCCGGCGTTCGGCCGCTCATCCTCTTCGAGCCCGAGGCGCTTGGCGTCCTCCGCGCTGACTTCGATCGAGCCGAGAACCGCGCCCACAAGGTAGCTGGTTCCGGCTTCCGCGAAGATCTGGCCGAGAGTTCCCGAGCAGGGCGCGGTCACCCCCATCACCGCCTTGTTCGTCTCGACTTCGATGATGTCGCTGTCGGCCTGCACCGCATCGCCTTCTTGAAACAGGATGCGGACAATGGTGGCCTCGGCGATGGACTCGCCAAGCTGAGGCATGAGGATAGGAACGAGGGCCATGGTTGGTTTAGATGTGTAGCAGCCGGCGGGTGGCATCGGCAATCGCATTGGCGGTCGGCCGGTGGACCGACCAGAGATCCGGATGGTATGGCACCGGGGTGTCCTTCGCGTTGAGCCGCATCGGAGCGACGTCAAGGAGCCCGAACCCCTCGCCGGTCACCCGGGCGATCACCTCGGCCGCAACCCCGCCCCACGGCCACTCCTCGCTCACGCAAAGGAGCCGCCCCGTGCGGGCGACCGATGCCAAAATGGTATCCGTATCGAGCGGCTTGACCGTGCGCAGGTCCACAATTTCCATCTCGTAGCCGTCCTCCGAAAGCTCGACGGCGGCGGCAAGCGCCTCGTGGAGCATCGCCCCGTGGGTCACGATCGTGGCGTCGCGTCCGGCCCGCGCCAGCCGCGCCTTGCCAACCGGCAGAACCGTCTCGGGGAGCCCGTCTGCCTTCAGGTGGTAATAGAGAAACTTATGCTCACAAAAGATGACCGGGTCATCGAGGGCGACCGCATCGAGGAGCATCCCGTAGGCGTCCTCGACGGTTGCCGGGGTCATGACGACAAGCCCGGGGTAGTGGGCGTAGAGCGCCTCCATGCTCTGGCTGTGGAACGGCCCTCCGCCCGAGGTCCCGCCCGAGGGCAGGCGGACGACGATCGGACACGGAACCCCGGTCCGGTAATACAGCGTGGCCGCGTGGTTCACAATCTGGTTGAACCCGCATGTGGAAAAGTCGGCAAACTGCATCTCGACGATCGGCCGCATCCCCTCGATCGCCGCCCCGACGGCCATGCCGATGATCGCATCCTCGCTCAGGGGGGCGTCAAAGACACGGCCCGGAAACTGCTTGGAAAGGCTCTTCGTGGCTTTAAACGCCCCGCCGAAATTTCCGACATCCTGGCCGTAGAGAAAAACCCGTGGGTCCTCGGAAAGGGCTTTTTCCTGTGCCAGTCGGATGGCTTCTAAATACGTGATCATACTCCGGCGTAGTGTTCGGCAAAATCCTGGTTGGAGAATGCCGCCCAGTCGTCCTCCTCCGGGTCGGGCGCGGGTTCGCGGCGGACCTTGTCCACCGTCGCATTCACCTCCTCCTCGGCCTGCTGGCGCCACTTCGCGCACTCGTCCGCAGGCGACCACTTTTCCGCGATGATCCGCGCCTCGGCGAGGAGCAGGCAGTCGCGCCCGAGGGCGGAGGCCTTCATCGCGGGATCCACGTAGCTCGCATCATCGTGCTCGCCATGCCCGACAAGCCGGAGGAGCTTGCCGACGACGAGCTGGGGCCCCTGGCCATCGCGCGCCGCACGGACAGCCCGGCGCAGGGTCGCGAGGCATTGCTCCAGATCCGTCCCGTCCACGGAGTGTCCGGCCACGCCATAGCCTGCGGCCTTGTCCACCAGATCTGCGCAGGCAAACTGGCGGGAATTGGGCGTCGAGTAGGCATACTGGTTGTTTGCGACAACAAGGACCAGGGGAAGCTTCTCCACGGCCGCCGCGTTCAGCCCCTCGTGAAAGGCTCCTGTCGAGGTGCCCCCATCCCCGATGCAGGTCGCCCCGACGATCCCGCTCTCGCCTTTCATCCGGCGTGCCAGCAAGGCCCCGGATACCGCCGGGATCATCGCGCCCAAGTGGCTGATCATGGCGTAGTAGCCCTCGCGCGGCCGCCCGCGATGGATGTTCCCGTCCCGCCCGCGCATCGGCCCGAGCTGGGAGCCCAGATACGTGCGGAGCGTGTCGAGCACGGTGTCTCCAAATGCCATCCGCCCGGCCTGGTCGCGGATGAGCGGCGCAAAAATATCCCCCTTCCGCAGGGAAAAACCTACCGAGACGCTCAGCGCCTCCTGCCCGCGCCCCAAAAAAACTCCGCCCTTGATCGCCCCCGCCCGATACAGGCTCGCAAGCTTCTCCTCGAGAACGCGCGCCAGCAACATCACGCGGTAGGCCTTGATGAAATCGGAACTGGTGACTGGCGCATCCACTTTTTGCGTCGGCATTGGGAAACCTAATACATGCAGGCTGCAGTGCCTGCAACATATTCGTTGGAAAACGAAATGCCGTCGGGAACGCGACGAGCGGCCGCGTCGGCTCTCGTCTGCCGATGACTGGCGATCCAGAACCGGCTCGCGCAACCGCCCGTTCAGCCGCGAAAGATCTCGTTGGGGAGCTCGTTCACGTCAGCCGGGTCGGCCGGAAAATATTCTGCCAGGAGGCTTCCGATTTTTTCGACCGTGCGGATGAGCGCCTCGGTAGTGGGGAGCGTGCGGAGGTTGTCTCCTAGCTCTTTCGTGGCCTCCTCCCAGAACGTCGCGCCGCATTTCTCGTGGATTCCGACGTCCCCGACAATCGCGAAGGATCTGGAGAGCGGGACAACATAGATCAGCACGGCGTTGCGGTGTTTGGTGCTCCGCATCCCCAGCTTATCGAAGCGCATTTGCGCGGCGGCAAGCGCATCATTTCTTCGCCGGTGCGAAATGAAAATGCGGATTTCTCCGCTGGTTGCGCGCTCGGCAGCTGCGATCGCGGCTACGAGCTTCACATCCTCGAGCTGCTCAAGAAAATCTCCGGGATTCATAAGTTACCAGCTTCCGCTCGCGCCTCCTCCGCCGCTATCTCCTCCGCCCCCGGAAAAGCCGCCCCCGCCGCTGTCGCCACTAGACGACCATCCGCCGCCCGAGCTTCCGCCGCCGCTGGTGTCAATATACCATCCCTGGTTCCATTTTCTGCGGCCGGAGGAGCCGAACTGGGTTGCGGTGCTCCGGCGCAGTTTGCTGAAAAGAACAATCAGCACAAAGACGAGGCCAAAGAAGAAAACCATGCCTTTCGCCAAGTCCGGGTTGGTGTCCGATTTCCGGTGGGTTTTTCCGGTGCCTTTGTATTCTCCGCGCGCGGCGGAGATCATCGCGGCCACCCCGGCGGCCATGCCCCCGCTAAAATCCCCGGCCTTCAGCCGCGGAGCGATCTCATCGTCGAGGATGCGCTTGCAAATCGCGTCGGGCAGCGCGCCCTCCAAGCCATACCCGGTTTGGATCCGCATTTTGTGATCCTGCACGAACACGAACAGCACCGCGCCGTTGCTGAGGCCCTTCTGCCCCGGCTTCCATGCCTCGAAAATACGCTGGGCATAGTCCTCGAGCGACGAGCCGGACTGCATTTTCGGGTAAATCGCGACGACGATCTGGCTGGAGGTCGCCTTTTCGAACTCCTCGAGCTGCCGGTTCAGGCCCTGGGCAACCTGCTGGCTCACGACCCCTGCGCGGTCGTTGAAATAGCGCGGGGGCGCAGGCGGGATGACTTCGGCCGCGCGGGTGGAGGCGGCGAGGACGAGGGCGAACGCGCAGGCCCCAAGAAGGC
>Ga0194058_10000055_pt1 | contig 38622 bp, 38 predicted proteins | sample SepL4417m_MetaG_FD_155490 | JGI IMG/M metagenome (GOLD analysis project Ga0194058, IMG submission 155490) | Anoxic zone freshwater microbial communities from boreal shield lake in IISD Experimental Lakes Area, Ontario, Canada - Sep2016-L442-17m | ecosystem: Environmental > Aquatic > Freshwater... | reverse complement strand
TCCCCCAACTCCTGAACCGACACCCGCGCCCGTCGCCGCCGCACCCCCGGGCCGCACGCCGCTTGCTCCGCAACCTGCCCTCGGAACTCCCCAATCGCCCGCGCCGGCGGCCGTTGAAGACGTTGTCGAAACTCCGAACCTCGCTCCGGGAAGCCCTGCCAGCGAGCCGCCAACTCCCTCCCAGAGCGTCACGATCAACCTGATCAACAAGCTCGTCCAGCGCGGGATCCTCACCAAAGAAGACGCGAAGGAAATGATCGTGCAGGCGCAGGCTGAGGCCGAGGCGGCGCGCGCCCAGGCTCAGTCGGACATGTTCGCGGTTGCCCGGGTGGCGGCGGGGCAGGCGGTCTCCGATCAGATCGCGGTCGTGCAGGCGCAGAACGCGCCCGCCTCGCCCGACGATATCCGGGTCTCCTATATTCCCGAGCCTGTAAAAATGCAGATCAAGGAGGAGATCAAGCTCGAGCTCGCGGCCGACCGCGCATCGAGCAAGTGGGCAAGCGGGGTTCTGCTCCCGAAATGGGTGGAGCAGGTGAAGCCGTTTTTTGACCTGCGCCTCCGCTACGAGGGCGACCAATTCCCGGCCGGCAACGATGTCACCGGCGCCTTCCCGAATTTCAACGCCATCAATACCGGCCTGCCCTTCGACACGACGGGCAACCAGTTTGCCCCGCAGCTGAATGCCGACCAGAACCGGAACCAGTTCCGAATTCGCGCACGCTTCGGGGCGGACATCAACCTCGGCGAGAACTTCACCTCCGGATTCCGCGTGGCGACCGGCCAGAACAATTCGCCGGTCTCGACGAACCAGAGCATGGGGTATGCGAGCGGCCAGGGCGGGAACTTCAGCAAGTATGCCATCTGGCTCGACCGGGCGTTCCTCCGCTACGACCTCCCGCTCAACGGCCAGCCGCTCATCACCGCCTGGGCCGGGCGCTTTGACAGCCCGTTTTTCTCCACCCGCCTGATCTGGGACGATGACCTCGGGTTCGACGGGGCAGCGATCAAGCTCCAGCATGAGGTTCTGCCTGGCCTCACGCCGTTCGTCACCGGCGGCGCGTTCGTCGTCTATAACACCGACCTCAACTTCTCCTCGAACCAGCCGGCCAAATTCAAAAGCACCGACAAATACCTCTACGCGATCCAAGGCGGCGTGGAATGGAAGCCGGCGAAGGAATGGAAGCTTAAGGTGGCTGCCTCGTATTACTCGTTCCAAAACATCGAGGGAAAGCTCTCCACCCCCTACACCCCGCAGACGATCAATGACGCAAGCGATACCGACAACAGCCGGCCTTCGTTCGCACAAAAAGGCAACACCTACATGGCGGTCCGAGACATCATCCCCGATGCCAGCAACGATTACGGCGCGATCAACCAGTGGCAATACTACGGGCTCGCCACAAAATTCGAGGACTTCGCCCTCACCGCCCGCCTGGATTACAACGGCTTCGAGCCGGTTCAGATCTCGCTCATCGGGGAATTTGTGAAAAACCTGGCCTTCAACAAAAGCGCTATCGACCTGATCGCTGTCAACAACCGCGGCGCGATCGACGCCACCCAGACGACCTCCATCGGAACATTCGAGGGCGACCCCACCGGCTGGCTCATGGAGCTCCGTGTCGGCACCCCCGCGCTCTCGAAGCGCTGGGATTGGTCGGTGGATGCCGGCTACCGCTGGATCGGCTCGGATTCCGTGGTGGACGGGTTCACCGACTCCGACTTCGGGCTCGGCGGCACAAACATGAAAGGGTTTACGGTCGGCGGATATCTCGCGCTCTCAGAAAATGTTTATGTCTCGATGCGCTGGATGGGTGCCGACAGCATCGCGGGCCCGGCTTACAAGACGAACATCATCCAGTTCGACATCAACTCGAAATTCTAACGCCATGAGAACAAGACAAAACAAGAGGCCGGCGGGAGGCGCCGTTTGGCGGGCAGCCCTGCTGGCCGTGATGATTGCCGCACCGATTCACGCCGCCGACGAGGCGGCGGCAGCCGTGGAAGCCAAGCTCCGCGACGCCCTGCGCGGCACGATGCTCAAGCTCCGCGACGCCCAAGGCCAGGTCGCCGCCGCCCAGGCCGCCCAGATCGCCGCAGAGGATAAAATCAAGGAGCTCACCGCAAAAACCGAGTCGCTCGCGAAGGATCTCATCTCCGAGCGCAGCACGTCATCCAACCTGATCGCCGAACTCAAAACCAAGCTGGACGAGCGCGGCACGGTCATCGCCGGCCTCGAGGCCATGCTCCAAAAATGGAAAAGATCGTATTCCGAGGTCACGGCGTTCGCCTCAAAAAAAGAGTCTGAGCGGGCGAAGCTGGAAGCCAAAGCCTTGATGCTCGAGCGCAAGGCCGCCAGCCAGCAGGTGAAAAACCTCGAGATGTATCAGGCCGGGATCGAGACGCTCAAGCGGTATGAGAAGTTTGGCCTTGGCGACGCGATCCTCGCTCGCGAGCCGTTTGTCGGAACCACAAAGGTCAAATTCCAAAACCTCATCCAGGATTTCGGCGACAAGCTGGCCGACGCAAGGATCAAGCCGGGGGACGCCGATCCCCCGGCAACAACCCCACCGACTCAGGACGCGAAACCTCCAACCTCAAAATCCAAGGGCTGATCATGTCCGCATCCCAGTCCCATGCGGCCTCGCGTCGCCACGCCAGCTCGGCTCAAAAGAAACAGCGGGCCGCATCTTCGGAGCAGGGGGACGACACGAAGCGCGGCGCATCCTCTCCAGAATCCGAGAAGGAGAAGAAACCCGCCACCAGGTTGCAATCCATCCTCCGAGTGAGGGGAGGGGGCTTCGATGCCCGAGCTTCCTCCCGTTTTCTGGCTGAACCGGATCTTCAAGCGCCTGCACCCGATGCCAAGGGGAAGGGCGAACGGGCAAAGGGCGCGGGAACGCCGGCAGATCCGGGCGATTCATCCCCGCAGATCTCGACCTCACCGGGCGACCCTCCGCCAGCAACCGATCAGAAATCGTATTCCGTTCGCTTTTCAAAAGCATGGTTTGCCGTCCTATGGGAAACTCAGGTCCAGCTCGGGCACTCCCTGCTGGTTTTCGTCCTGGTTCTCCTCCTGGTTTTCGTCCTGACCGTTTGGCTGGGGGTGGGGTTGGGCAGATCGCTGCAGCGGCACGATACGCTGGCAGCGATCTCCAAGCAGGGGGTCCAGCTGCCGCCCAACTTCCAAGCGCAGCTCGACAGTGCGCTTTGGGAGCTTCGGCAGGGGGATGCGCGGAAGGCGCTCGAACATCTGCTCGCTCTCGAGCAGCAATCGCCGGAGATCTCGTCGCTCACCTACCTCGTCGCCCTCGCCGCCATGCAGGCTGGCAACCCGGAGATCGCTTCCGCAAAGGCCGGACAATCGATTGCGAAGCGCGAGCGGGTCTCGGATTCGCTCGCGCTGAAGGCCGTCCTCGAAACCCAAAGCGCTGGGCGGACGGCCAAGTTAGGCGATTCTCGCCTGCGCGCCGAGGACTACCTCCGCCGGGCGATGGTTGCCGATGCGGCCAATCCGGCTCCATGTATCGAGCTGGCCACGCTTCTTCGCTACCAGCAGAAGGACAAGGAAGCGCTGCAGCTCCTTCATGCCGCGCGCTCGAGATTGAACCCGGTGGACAGCCATGCGGTCGTTGATGCCACGATCGCCCTGCTCGACTTGCAAATCCTTCCGGACAACGAGCTCCCGGAAAACCTCAATCCAGGCAACGATGTGGCCGCCCTGTTTTCCTCCTCCTACATCGCGATGCGGAAAGGCGACTTCCCTCGTGCCGCCTCGCTATTGAAAACATGCCGCGAGAGGCTTCCCGGAGACCTTTACTACTACCTCATCACCGATCCCGCCATGCGAAGATTTGCACGCCAGCCGGAAGTCGCAGAGTTTTTTTAAGCCGGGGCCATTCCCTGCAGCGCGTCAATCAATCCTCCCCGGAGGAATCTGGATCTCCGAAGATCTGCCGGTAGCCCTGGCTCCAGATCAGATAGCTCAGCGGAAGCGTTGCCAGGAGCCCCACGCAGCAGAGGATCACGCCGGACATCGCCACCAGCCCGACAAGAAGCAGGAGGCCCAAGGCGGAAAACCACTGGCTGTGAACGGCCCTGAACGCCGTCCCGAGCGCCTCCCGGAACCCGAGGCGACGGTCCACGATCAGCGGGAAAACAAAGCCGATCCCAACGGAAAGGTAGATGACAGGCACCAGGAAAAGAACGGCAAAAACAACGATCGGAACCTCGGATTTCATGGTTGCGGTCAGGACGCCGCCCGGAATCATGAAAACCAAGGCCAAGCAAAAAATTGCCAGGATCCAGAGCCCGCCCGCGAGGAGGATCTGAAGCCAGTTTGAGCTGCGAAATCCGGCGAAGACGAGGTTCAGGTCGGCTTTCGTCCGCAGGGTGGAGATGAAGAAATACATGAACCCGGCGGTGAGGATTGCCGAGACCGACGAGGCGAGCGCCCAGAAGAAGAGGAAAACTCCGCCGGCGGCGGCCATCATCATCGGGTCGGCGCCCTTCGCCCCCGTGAAGCGCTCCAAGAGCACCTGAGCAAGCTGCATGGGCACCTGCACGACGATCGAGATCCCCAGAAAGACCAGCGTCGCCATGACGCACGCGCCCCAATTTTTCACGAACGCCTCCCAGCCTTTGGACAGGCACTCGTCAAAACGGATCCTCCCTGGAAGCTGGCGGTTCGGGGCGGGAATATTGGCAAGCTCGGGAGGCAGAGGCTGGGGAGCGGGAGCGGCCCCGGGCGGTGGAAGATCCGTGAATGTCGAGACTGGCTGCCAGCTTTCCATCCCCTCTCTCCACGCCAAATCGGTCAGGAGGACCTCGCCGCTGCTCAGCGCGTTTGAAATTTCCTGTTCGGTGAATTGGCCGAGGCTCTTCCGGTCACGGTTGACAAAAATCATTCCCATGTTGCGGGCAACCTAAGCAGATTTCCCCGCCAGCGTCAAACCTCTGCCAACTTTCTGAGCCCCCCCCAAGCGGCGGCTTCTCCGGCACGGTGGCACGGGATCTGCTACTTGGTTTCTCAAGAAATCACTTTAAAGGGCGCGGTTTTCTGCTTTGTTTTAATAAGAGATGATGAAAACAACTGGAATTCATATCCCGCGCCGCAGGCTGTTTGGGCTGATATTTTGTGCTGGCACTGGGCTGCTGATGGGGGCGAGCAAATCGGATGCGATGTGGAGCGTGATGGACGTCCTTCGCGGGGACGATGCCGACAGCACAATCCCCCCTTCACTTCGCGGGGTGATCGGGCCTGGAGGGGAGGCATACCGGAAGTTTTTGAGCCGCATCGGCCTCCGGAAAATTTCTGTGCAGGACATTATGGACACGCATGCGAAGGCGCATGGCAGCGTGCATAACACGCTGCCGCCACGCCAGATGTGGAGCAACATCCGCAGCACGCTGCTGGCGATCGACAACGTGGCGGGTCGCCTTGGGGAGCCGGTTGGCGAGGTGATTTCGGTTTACCGCTCGCCCGCCTACAATGCCACCTGCCCAGGGGCGAAGAGCCATTCCTACCACATGCGCAACAACGCGATCGACGTGCGCTTCCACTCGTCTCCACGAAAGGTATCCGCCACCGCCCGCGACTTGCGCAAGGAAGGGCTTTTCAAAGGCGGAGTCGGACGCTACCCCGGGTTTACCCACCTTGACACCCGTGGAGCCAATGTGGATTGGTAGCTTCGCTCCCGCCTGGTCGCACTTGGCCGGCGTGCGATGCCGGCAGCCAGGATGAAAATTTCCACAGGAACCGGCGATTCCGGGGAGACGAGCCTTTTTTCTGGCCAGCGGGTCTCAAAAAGCCACCCGCGCGTTGCGGTGTGCGGGACGCTGGATGAGATGAACTCGGTGCTGGGAGCTGCCATCGCCGCACGGCCTGCGGCGGAAGTCCGGGACGCGCTGCTGGCCGCCCAGTCCCTCGCATTCGAGCTTTGCGCGGATCTGGCGGCCGTGCCGAAGCCGGGGCTGGCCCCGAAGATTACGAGCGAGTCCATTGCGCAAATCGAGCGCGAGATCGATCTTCTCGCCGAAATGCTTCCGCCGCTGCGCGCGTTCGTCCTGCCAGGCGGGTCCCCTGCTGCGGCTCAAATCCACATTGCGCGGACGATTGCGCGGAGGGCCGAGCGCGAGGTGCTCGCCATCCCGGGGTTGGATGCAGCCGCCTGCGATCCGCTCGTTTTCCTCAACCGGCTCTCGGATTTTCTCTACCTGCTTGCCAGGCGGGAGAACCAGCTCAGCGGGACACGCGAAACCGAGTGGCTGCCTTCGCCGGCTGCCGTGCGGGGGAATCAGGATCCCGCAGCCTCGGCAGATGGCGGGCGGTCCCAGAAATAGCGCTTGAGGAGCACTTTCAGCGTGGCCGTGAGCGGCACGGCAAGCAGCGCCCCCAGAAGCCCGCCCAGAATCAGGCTCCAGGCAAGCACCGAGATGATCACGGTCAGCGGGTGCAGGCCGACCGACTCCCCAACGATTTTTGGAGCGATGATCATGCCGTCAATGTTGTTGGCCACGATAAAAATGACGGTGACCCAGAACGGGTGCCCCCAGTCGCCGAACTGCGCGGCGGCGATGATGACCGCTGGGATCCATGTGATCATCATGCCGAGATACGGGATCAGGCCGAGGAACCCGACCATCAGGCCGATGAGCACGGCGAAGTCGAGGCCCATCACCAGCAGGGCCGACGCGATCATCACCCCGTCAATCAAGCTCACCAGAAGCTGCCCCCGGAAAAAGCTGACAAGATACGAGTTGATCTCGCCCACCAGAGAGACGATCTCGTTTTTTAGCGGAGAGGCGCGGAGCGGAAGATACTGGCTCCAGTTGTTGGCGATCGACGGGCTGTCCTTCAGGAAAAAGAACAGGAAGATCGGCACCAGGATCATGCTCAGCAAAAATCCGAAGACGCCCAGGAACCCGCTCAGGCTGCGCTGAAGAAATTTCCCGGATTCGACCGTGATGTCAGGCACCTTCTGCTGGAGCCAGACTCCGGCCTCGCTGACCCTGTGGGCGATGAACGAGGAGAACTGGCTCTGGCTTTCCCCCGGGCTATCCAGGCTGTTAAAAGGCGGGGTATCGGCAAGCCGGTGAACCCGGTCTATCGTCGAGACCAGCAGCCCCTGAGCCTTCTGCGAGTAGAGTGGGAAGTCTTTGAGGAACTCCGATCCCTGCCGGTAGGCGGCCGGCAGAATCCAGATCAGGATCCCCGCAAAAATCGCCGTCACGGAAAAATACACGATCACGATGCTCAAAATTCTGGAGATCCTCCGTCGGATCAGCCACTGCACGACCGGATCCAGCAGGAAGGCCAGGATCGCGGCGATCGCAACCGGGATCAGCACCGGCTGCAGGAACGAGATCGCGCCGACCACCAGGCTGCCGAACTGGAACAAAACATACCCGATCGCATAAACCGAAACCGCAGTGATCGCGGCCCAAAAAATCTTCTTTTGCAGGGGGGTCGGATGCATGGAAACCTACTGAGTAGCCTCCAGCCTGCGGTTCAGCAATCCATTTATCGTTTGGACCGCCATGGCGCATGCCGCCCCGGCAGCCGCGCCGGTGACGTCCAGCATCACATCCCCCCAAAGCGGGCTCCGCACGGGCGAGAGCATCTGGAGGCCCTCGCTGGCCATGGCAAGAACCGCTGCGGATCCGATCGCCCAAAGTGCGATCCTCCGGGGCAGCGTCTCCCAGGCCGGCGCCATGCTCAGCCCTCGCCATACCAAGAGGGCATAAATGAGAAACTGGAGGACATGGGCGGACTTGCGCAGGAAAAAATTCAGCTCGCCAAGCGGCACGCCCGAGTGGCCGTGCCCGGAGTGGAACCACGCCAAAATCGCCCGGAGGAGCCTGGAGGTCTCATCTCCTGAGCAGATGCCCGTCGAGGCATAGAGGACGATGCCAACCCAGGCGGCAAGAGGGAACCAGCGCTTTAAAAATGGAAAGGCCTGCTGCATCGTCGCATGGGAAACTTTGGCTAACATTCCGGAGCTGTCAACGCGGCCTTTCCTTTCAGGCCAGACTGCGAGTAGCAGATGCAATCATGGACCACTACTCTCCCCTCCTGCTTGAAACAGCAAGCCATTGTTCTCCAGCGGCACGATCAAATCAGCTGACGGATGGTTTCCACCATGTAGCCGAGCATTTCCTGCGTGAGCCCGGGGTAGGTGCCGATGAATGCCGCCTCATTCATGATGCGGTCGGCTCCGGCGAGGCTGCCAGCCACACGGAACGAGCCGGGCTGTCGGGCGTGCAAGCTCACGAAGGCCGGCTGCCGGACAAGGTTCCCCCCAAAGAGCATGCGGCTCCCGATTTTTGCCCGGCTGAGATGCTCGACAAATTCGCGCCGAGTGAACGGCGCCTCGGGCTTGACGAGCATCATGAAGCCGAACCAGGAGCACCCGGCCTGGCAGCCCGAGGCGTCCCAAGCAAACCCTGGGGCGGCCCATGCGGCCGCGTGGGTTGGAAGCTGGAACTGAAAAAACTCCTCCAGCCCGCCCAGGGCGTCGCGGAGGAAGCTCCAGTTGTGGCTGCGCGCCCGGATAAATGCGGGCAGCTTTTTTAGCTGCTGCCGGCCGATTGCGGCCTGGGGATCGAGCGGCTTCAAGTTGTAGCCGAGGTGCGAGTAAATATATTTATGGTCATACCCATGGGGGAGCTCTCCCAGCTGCCACCCGAGCCGCTTGTTGCAGGTATTATCATGGCCGGTGTGGCACCAGCAGTCGCGGCCCCAGTCGCGGAAGCTTTCGGCGAGCGGCCTGAGCTTCATGTCGCTGACAACATTCACCGCGCCGCCTTCGCCCATCGTCAGGTGGTGGGGCGGATAGAACGACTGCGTCGAGAGATCTCCCCAGGCGCCGGTGGGGGCGGTCAGAAGATCCGCGTGGGATTCGGAACGGTGGATTCGGATGATGGGGTGGGCGCCGGACTCCGCAATGCTGAGCAGGCGGGCGAGGCCGAGCTCGCGGGCGAGCCCGGCCGGCATCGAGTAGGTGGAGCCGAGAGCATCGCAGTTGTCCTCGATGAGCCAGAGGTCGCGCCTTTTGCAGAAGGCGAGAACCGCAGCGATGTCGAACGGGTTGCCGAGGGTGTGGGCGAGCAGGACCGCCTTCGTTTTTCCTGGAGAAAACGCGAGCTCCAGCTGGTCGGCGCGGACGTTCAAGGTGGAGGGGTCGCTGTCGATGAAAACCGGCACGCACGCATTCTGTAGGATCGGCGCAACGGTAGTTGGAAAGCCGGCAGCAACAGTGATCACCTCGTCGTCCGGGCGAATCTGCCGGTCGCCGAGCTTCGGGCTGGTCAGCGCGGAAAGCGCGACGAGGTTGGCAGACGAGCCGGAGTTGACGAGAAGAGAGCTTTTCACGCCAAGGAAGCCGGCGAGCTCGCGCTCGAATGCATCGCCCTCAGGCCCGAGGGTCAGCCAGAAGTCGAGGGTGGAGGAAACGGCCGCTTCGACCTCATCCTCGGTGAAGACGCGGCCGGCGTAAGGAACATCGGTCTCGCCAGGCAAAAACGCGAGGCGCCCGGAGTCATCGCCCGGGCGGTTGGCGGAGTGGGAGAGGCGGGAAAACGCGCGGGTGAGGCGCAGGATTTCAGCTTTGATCTCGGAGGCGGTCATGGGAGGGTTTCTCCTGGGGATTGCGATCCTCCTTCGGCTTTGGCGGGACGTGGGCAGCCAGCGATTTGGGCAGCGGCGAGGAGAACCTCATCTCCGCGCCGGTGGCCGGGTGGGGGAACTGGAGGAACGTGGCGTGCAGGCCGAGGCGGCCGGCAGGGTCGGATTGCGCCTCGTATTTTTTGTCCCCGATGATCGGGCAGCCTGCTGCGGCGAGCTGGACGCGGATCTGGTGGCGGCGTCCGGTTTCGAGGCGGAGCTGGACGAGCGATCGCCGGGGGTTCTCCGAGAGGACCCTGTAGCGGGTGATCGCGTGGCGGGTGTGCTCGGAGGGCCTGGAGACTAGAACTTTGAAGCGGCTGCGCTCGTCCAGATCGCATTCGAATACGCCCTCATGGTTTTTGAGATGGCCCTCAACGACCGCCTCATAATGCTTTTCGACCGCCTCCCAATGGGATTGGAGAAACTCTTTTGCCTCCGGGGTTTTTGCAAAAACCATGAGCCCCGAAGTCTCCTTATCCAGCCGGTGGACGATCCAGACCCGCTCGCGGGCTTTCGGCCGGTTCCCGCGAAGGTAGTCGGTGAGCAGGAAATACGCGGTTTTTTCGTCCTCGTCGTTGCTTGCGATGCTGAGAAGGTCCGGCGGCTTATCGATGACAATCACGTGCGAGTCCTCAAACCAGGCCTTGATCCCTGAGGAAAGCGGCGTCCGGGGGGCGGCATACCGGACCGTCCGGATCCCGATCACGTCCCCGGGATCCAGAAGGTGGTTGAACTGGGTGACCGGCTCGCCATTTACGAGCACCGACTGGTGTTTCAGCCAGCTCCTAACCTTGGATTTTTTGATTTCCGGCCACGAGGAGAACAGGAAGGCGAGCAGTTCGCCCGGAGAGTTGGCCGTCTTTGTCATGGCAGGGGGTGTCCGCTCACAGCCTCCAGGCGAGGAGCGCGCAGGCGACGAGAGCGATCCCCCAGGCCACGCCCCCGGCCGCTGCGGATTTCCAGCGCAGCGGGCTGGCGGTGACCCATGCGATCGCATCGCGCAAGAGATAGGGCATGCCGACAAAAAACAGGCCGGCAACGACCCACGCATAGGCGAGGATGACGAGCAGCAGGCGGGAGGGCTCGGTGCGCAGGACGGCCGACTCGAGCAGCGGGTCGGCGGCAAGGAGGAGGAGCATCCCGAGCGAGCGCACGGCCAGAAACTCCGGGACGTAGATCCAGGAAAGGATCGCGCCCGCAACGATTGCGGCGAGCATCACGCTCCTGAGCGAGGAAAACTCGCCGAGGTCGATCGCGCTCACGAGCCAGAAGCTCCAAACAGCCGCAACCGCCAGAAGCGCCGTTGCGGCCGGCCGGCTGCGCGGGAACATTTTCGCCCATCCGATGCAGCTTTCCTCGCGGGCGAGCGCGAAGGCGTGGCTGAGGATCAGGAGGATCCCGGCTGCGAGGCCGGCGGCAAAAAGCGGCATGTGATAGATCATTTGGCTGTTTCTTTCGGAGAAATTTTCCGTGCCACTTTTTCCCATGGGCGCGTTTCGAGCGCCCTGGTGGCGGCGGCGACCTGAGCCTCCTTTTTGCTCAGCCCCTCACCGCTGCCAAGCTCCATCCCGTTCCAAAGGACCCGGCAGACAAACTTTTTTGAGTGTTCGGGTCCGGTCTGCGAGAGGAGCTCGTATTCCGGGGCGTTCGGGGTGATCGATTGGAGGAGCTCCTGGAGGATCCCCTTCGGGTTGATCTCCTCCGGCTGGCTGGCAAGCCCGGCAAAGGTTTCTTCCAACTGCTGGAGGAGGAACATCCGCGAGGCTTCGAACCCGCCGTCGAGGTAGATTGCCCCGACGACCGATTCAAAAGCATCCGCAAGCGTGGAGGATCGCGCGCGGCCGCCGCTGGATTCCTCGCCGCGGCCCATCATCAGGTGGCTGCCGAGATCCAGCGCCAGCGCTCGCTCCCGCAGCGCCGGCCTCGAGACGATCCGCGTCCGAAGCTTCGTCAGCCGGCCCTCGCTGAAATCCGGGAACATCCGGAATAGCTGCTCGGTGACCACGATCTGGATCACCGCATCCCCAAGGAACTCGAGCCGCTGGTTATCGAACGGGTAATCTTTTCGTTCCAGCGAGATGCTCGGGTGGGTGAGCGCCTCGGCCAGGAGCAGGCCGTTGCGGAATTTGTAACCCATCCGCACCTCGAGCGGATTCATGATCGAGCTGGCGAGCATGCTAGGCGCGCTTCCCGAGAAGGCGATCGGGATTCAGCCTTTTCAAGGCGGGAACCGTGAAGCGCCCGTCCTTGCGGATCAGCTTTCCGTCAAACCAGATCTCGCCGCCGCCGTAGTCCGGGCGCTGGATGCACACCATGTCCCAGTGAATCCGGCTTTCGTTTCCGTTTCCGGCGACCGCGTAAGCCTGCCCGGGAGTGAAGTGGAATGACCCCGCAATTTTTTCGTCGAAAAGGATATCGCGCATCGGGTGGAGGATGTGCGGGTTGAACCCGAGGCTGAACTCCCCGATGAAGCGCGCTCCGGCATCGCTATCGAGGATCCGGTTGAGCGCGGCGGAGTTGTTCGCGGCGGCCCCGACGATGCGGCCTTTGGAGAACTCGAGGCGCACGTTGTCGAATGCCTGCCCTTGGTAGATGCTCGGCACGTTGAACGCGACATGCCCTTCGACGCTGGTTTTCACGGGGCAGGAGAAAACCTCTCCGTCCGGGATGTTGCGGTCGCCGCCGCAGACGACCGACCCGATCCCCCGGATCGAGAAGCGCAGGTCGGTATCCGGGCCTTTGATCTGCACGAGGTCGGTGCGGTCCATGAGCGCCTTCAGCTCGGCCATGCCCGGAGCCATCCGCGCGTAATCCAGCGTGCAGACCTTGAAGAAGAACTCCTCGAAGGCCGGCGTACTCATCTGGGCCTGCTGCGCCATGCCGGAAGTTGGCCAGCGGAGCACGACCCACTTCGTCTTGTTGATCCGCCAGTCCATCACCGGGCGCATCTTGCCGGTCATCAGCCGCATCTTTTCGTCGGGGACATCCGACATCTCCGAGATGTTGTGGCTCCCGCGTACCGCGATGTAGGCGTGCATTTTTTTCATGCGGACGAGCTCGACGCTGCTAGCGACCTCCATCTGCGCCTCAGTCGCGCCGAGCGCGAGCTCGCGGGCGACCCGCGCGTGGTGGACGTTCACAAACGGCACCGCCCCGGCCGCACGCGCCGCGCGGATCAGCGAAACCGCGATCTCGTCAGGCGCATCAAAAATCTCAATGAGGACGTTCTCCCCCGGGCACAATTTTGTGGAATGTCGGGTCAATACCTCCGCCAGCTTATCGCATCGTGGATCCTGCATTCCGGCAAATCTCTCCATCCTGCGGGAAAAATCAACCCCGGAGTGACTTGGAGCCCGTCCGGGAGGCGGGGTGTTTTTTCACAGAGGGGTGGATGATAGAAAAGCGGTGGCGGGTGCCCGCGATGATTTCAGGGGCAGGACTGGCACCAGCAGATAACGAGAGGGCGGCCGTCTTGTGGCTCGATGGCGATCTCTCCGCCCTGGGCTGCGGTCAGGAACCGTGAGCCGAAAGCGACCGGGATCCGCCGAATGCGGAGGCGCAACCTACGGCGAGGCCTTCGAAATTCCTCGCTCCACTATTTTCTATGGGTGACATCAGGATGTCTGAATTTGGAACGAATTTCTTGGGATTGAGGTTTTGAAAAAGAAACATGTTCCTCTACATGCGTGGCGTGGCGTTTCTGAATTCCTGCCGCCGGACAGTCTCTCTCGCTCTGCTCGATTCTTGCTGTGTTCGTGCTGCGATTCGCGTGGAGCGCGTTGATGGGTCAGGCTGGATGGATCGTCGGCCAGCATCCGCGGAGTGAAGGATAATGGACCCTCAGCGCGGGGTTGGACCGGAGCCAGCCCGGCTCGGATTTGTCATCCACGAAGGCCACGCCGATCGGCATGTCGAGCTGCTCGTCGGCGAGCAGCGTGATTTCCTCACGGGCCTTGTCGGTCGCGGCGATCCATTCCTCCTTCAGTGCGAAGGGATCGAGCTTGCGAGCCTTGATCTTATCCAGTTCGACGGGATCGATCCGGGCGAAGCGGATCACCATTTTCAAAAGCGAGAGCGGATTGAACCCCGGATCTTTTCCGCATGCAGCCCAGATGAAGGCTTCGAGCGGATAGTGGCGCGCCAACTCGACGATGTCCACGTAGTCGCGCGTCTCCATCCGTCCGGAGAGCGCGAGCGCCTTGTTGGTGGCCATATCGAAAAGGTGCAGCCTCCAGCCCAGGACTTCATCTGGCACGATGGGGAAGAACCGGAAAGCCGAATCGTGAGCCCAATCGATCTCGACCCGCTGCCCGGCGCGCGTCACCCTCGCCTTGCGGAACGAGGAAGGCTGGTGCCACTCCGCAGCCCTTTCGATCTTCTCGACCGAGAAGCCTGCCTTTTCGAGGTCGGCTGCATCGCTCTCGCTCGCAATGACGAGATCCTCGACCGCCTCGTGAAAAAAGTCGAAGTCGTGCGAGAAGCGTGCGGAGTCATCCGGGGCGTTGAGCACGAGTCCTCCCGCCACATGGCTGGCCTCTGATCGGTTCGCGACAAGTATGGCGAGAACGTCCTTCTGGAAAGAGGTTAAAGGCATTTCCGGAGTTCTTTGGCGGCATTCCAGGCCCGCTTGTCGCCATATTCGCGCAGGTGTTCGATGACTGCCTCCACGTCGTCGGTGTAGCGGATCTTGGCGTCAGCCCGCCAAAACCAGAAACATTCCGCGAACTGGCGGACGAGTTCAGCCGCGCGCGCCGCAAGTTCCGGAGATGCCGGGATGCGGGCCGGGTAAACCGCTGCTGGCTCCTCGACTTTCATGGAGAAAAGGTAACTTCGGCGCACCGAAATGGCAAGAAATGGCGGCTGCGCCGCGAGCACGCCCCGGCAACCGCAGGCGTGGGAGCGCCGGAGGAAGACTGCCGCAGGCAGCCCGCAGAGGGCGCAGCCACCGGGAGGTGGCTGCAACTGGGATTTTTATTCTAAATACCGAAATGGAATCTCACGCAGAGGCGCAGGCACGCAGAGGAGAGGAAGTTACGAAAAATAGGGCCCACATCCTCCAGATGAATGGTGATCTTCCTCCAACTCTCTGCGGCTCAGCGGCTCCGCGGGAGCCCCTGCTGCGCACTTCCGATGCCGAAGTTTGTCATCCTGGGCAGTGCCGGTACCGCAGTGGCTGCGGAGGAGGCCGGAAAAGTTCGCGTGAAGTTTTTTGATCCGGCCGCAGCGCCAGCTCTCGAGGTCCGCGATGGTGCAGTTCCTGGGCGGGCTTACGGGAGCGGCGAGCAGCTGCCCTGGCAGGAGGAAACCCTTGAGACGGCTTCCATGCCGAAGCTCGCCTTCTACGATAATGTCGCAGCAGTGCTTTTGGATGGGGCAGCTCCGGCTGTGACGCCCGAGCTCCTTAGATCCATGCCCCTCGGAGATCGCTCGGGTTTCTTCCTGTGCGCGTTTTCACCCACCGCGTGAAGTGGGGCGCATCAAAGAATCCGAGGCGTGCGGAAAGTTCTTTGAGCGACTCCCGACCGCTGGACAGGGACCTGCGGACCTCCTCGAGCAGGAGCTCGTCGCGCCGGGAGTGGAGCGATCCTCCCAGCCAGCGGCGGGCTAGGCGATCCAGCTGCACGCGGCTCAATCCTGAGATGTCGGCCCAGCGTTTGAAAGGAAGCGGCCCTGCGTGAAGGTTGTTCGTAAGATCCTTCCAAACGGCATCTAGCCTGGCATCCCCGGTTCGGGAATGGCTCACCAATCCGCCATTGAGGGAAGACCATGTCAGGATTGCTGCAACGAAAACCTCCAGTTCCCCGTGGAATCTCAGCCATTCCGCCGGCGAAAACTCGTCCGTCCCAATAAGCGGGGGGTGCTTGCCTCCGGCCGCGATCACCCGGAGCGCGGCCTGCCTGAGCTGGCGGGCCGCGCTGCCGTCCGCGACCTGAGGTTTTTCCAGGCGCAGCAGAACCCGGCTGTCACCCCATCCTGCGCAGAAGCTGAGGGAAACCAGCCGTGAGCCTTCGGCAATCTGATGATGGCGGCGCAAGCCGGGAGGGATGATGAGGGCCTGCCTCTCGCCGACAATTTTCCTGCCGCCGGACCACTCGACGACCGCCTGGCCCCGATCGATGAACCAGAAGCTGAAAAATGAATTTGTGACCTGCAAGTCCCGCGCCCACTTGGGGGCCGGGCCCCGGTAGGCTATCACCGGCTCAACGTGTAATCCCAACCTGGATGAATGCGGAGCAGAACCCATAGGGTGACAAAAATATACAATTATGGATTCGGATTCACAAGCGGAACGATTTGCTATCGTCCCATGTGCTGGCGAGGATGACAAAGCCATGAAGCTCTCCTATTCTCTGCCGGTATGGAAAGATGTTGATGTCCTTGTCCTCGGCGCCACCACGGCGGCCGTCACGGCGGCGCTTGTTGCCGCCGGCCATGGCAGGCGGGTGGGCCTGATTGCGGACGAAGCGTACCTGGGGCAGGACCTTGCCGGCACCCTTCACCTTTGGGAGGAGGCACCTCTCGATCCTTTGCTCGCGGAGGCTTTTGCATCCTGCCTGGAGCGCCCTGCCCGCCCTGGGGCACTCAAGCGCCATCTGGAGATGGCGTTGATCAAAGCCGGGATTCCATTTCTTTTCGGCACCCGTCCGGTGGGGTTGCTTCGCCAGGAATCCGGCATGCTGCGCGGGGTCGTCCTCGCTGCCCGCACGTCGCTATTTGTTTCGACCTGTCGCGAGGTCGTGGACGCCTCTCCATTCGGTCTTGCGGCCCGGCTGGAAGGAGTTCCTCTTGGCACTCGCTCCTCGCCGACGGATGAGATCCGATGGAGGGTGCTGGCCTCGCGTTCCCCGAAAAGCTGGCCGGGCAACTTCCGTCCTCTTCCCTCCCCCTACCGTCAGGTTTTGAAGGATGGCTCCAAGGAATATCCCGCATTTGAGCTCACGGTGGAGCGGGGGCGGCTTTCCTTGGATCCCAGGTCGCTGGAACATGCAGCCCGTGCGGGCGTTGTGGACGAGGGGGTATGGGCTGCAGCGGACGAGCTGATTGATCCCGGCAAGGATTTCCTGAAAGCGTGCGCAGCGGTCAATTCCGTCGCGGATCTCGAGGGAGAGCAGTGCCATGTCGCAGAGGGCCTATGGATTGCAAATCGCTTGTTGCCAGTCACGTGTCTGGAGGATTTTTCAAGCCCTGGCAAGATGGCGGACCTCGGCCGCCGCGTAGGCGCCATGGCGGCCCGCGAAGTTGTGGACAAACCTCATTCCGATGAGCCCCTCCGGTTTCAGGCGGGCGGCGCGGCCCCCGGTGACTTCTCATTTGCGGAAGCCTTTCTGCGCGGGAATTGCTTGCAGGTCAAAGTCCGGGCGCCGGAATTTCCCGATTGGGAAGATTTCGATGTTGTCGTCGCAGGCGGTGGAACTGCCGGAGCTCCGGCCGCCATCGCCGCCGCGCGCGCAGGGGCAAGGACGTTATGTCTGGAGGCAGCTCATGGGCTGGGAGGTGTCGGGACATCGGGGTTGATTAGCGCGTATTGGTTTGGAAATTCCTGCGGGTTTACCTCAGAGCTGGACTCCTTGGTCTCCGAGTTTGACTCGATCAGCCGTGAAAAAGGAGGGGCCGCCTGGCATCCGGGAGTGAAATCTGGAGTGTATCACCGCCTGCTGCAGGAGGCTGGCGGGACGGCCTGGCTGGCAAGCTTTCCATTCGGAGTCCGAAAAAGCGGAAACCGTCTGGACGGAGTTCTCGTCTCGACCCCTTTTGGCTGCGGCTTTGTTCAAGCGAAAAGCTTCGTCGATGCTACCGGAAATGCAGACCTCGCTGCTGCTGCAGGAGCCGCTTGCCGGGTGATGGACGGGCGCCACCTCGCGGTCCAGGGCACCGGAATTTCTCCCAGGTCGAATCCTGCGGTCGGACGCCGGAATTCGGATCACACGTTCATTGACGACAACGATCCGGAAGGCATCACCGCCGCCTATGTCCAGGCTCGCGCCAAATATCCGAATGACTTTGAAACGATGCCGTTCATCAACTCGCGGGAGCGCCGGCAGATCATCGGCGACCTGGAGGTCTCCCCGCTCGACATCCTGGCGGGCAGAACATTTCCCGACACCGTGGTGACCGCGCTCAGCAACTTTGACACCCATGGATTTATTATCCATCCGGTCTTCATGGTCGTCCCGCCTGACCACAGCCCCCTCCTGGCTCATGTGCCTCTGCGCTGCATGCTGCCGAAGGGGATGGATGGCCTGCTGGTCACCGGCCTCGGCATGAGCGCCCACCGCGATGCCCTGCCGGTCATCCGCATGCAGCCGGATGTTCAAAATCAAGGCTATGCGGCCGGTTTGCTGGCCGCGCAAGTTGCGCAGTCGGGGGAAGGGTTGCGGGATGTGGATATCAAAACATTTCAGCGCCGCCTTGCAGGCTTGGGAATCATCAGCGCATCGACAGTGGAGGACTCCGACTCATTTCCGATGGAGCCGGCTGCGATATTGCAGGCCTCATCGGGAAATCTCGATAACGCAAAAGATGTCGCGATCCTTTTTGCCCACCCGGAATCCTCCCTCAAGGAATTGCTTTCCATCATGCATAAGAATCCGGATGCGGAGCTTCGCTGCAGGGCTGCTCTTATTCTCGGGCTCATGGGAAGCCGGGAGGCCGGGCCATTCCTGCGCGATGCTGTCGCGAAGGAAGTCTGGGACGAAGGGTGGAACTATCGGGGCATGGGGCAATTCGGTGCCTGCATGAGCCGGCTCGATGCCATGATCATCGCATTGGGCCGCACGAAGGATTCCGAGGGCGGCCCCGCGCTGGCAAGGCTCGCCAAGCAGCTGGGCGGGGACGCCGGATTTTCCCACTGCCGGGCTCTCGCTTTGGCGGCGGCGATGCTGCGTGATCGGGATCTCACTTCGGCATTGGAGCACCTGCTCGATCTGCCGGGATTTTCCGGCCACGCGTTTCTCCGGGTCGAAGATATGCTGGCCGACTCCGCTGGCGATTCCAACGCGACCGCTTCAAGGAACCTTGCCTTGCGGGAGCTCTATGTCGCCCGCGGCCTTTTTCTGGCGGGAGATCCCAACGGGCGGGGACGCCGGATCCTCGACACCTACTCGAGAGATTTGCGCGGACACTTCGCCCGCCACGCTCTTGCTGTCCTGGCTGCAGGTCCGGATGACGGTTCGGTATTGGAAATGGCCTGACAGCAGCAAGCCTTCTCTTGGCTTGGCACAAGCATTTCACGGTTTCCGCCATCGTCCATGTCGGTCACAAGCCCACACGTTGCGAAACCGCGATCTGGTATTCCCAGGTCGCGGTCGTTTCCAGCGGTTCCTTTTTCCGTCGAGGAGCATGGCGCGCTCACCCTGCCTTTCGGTTCCGTCGCGAGTTTTCCGGGGCGTGTAGGCGGGGCGGGCCTCCTCCCAGGTGCGGCCGCCATCCGGGCTGCGCCTCAGGTAGTTGATCCCGAAGATATCGCTGGCCACGAGCTCCGCGCATTCCTGAAGCAACGACTCGCCGGTTAGCTCCGGCTAGATCGTGTCAACGCGGAGGAAGGCTTTTTGTTCGCCGGTTGGCGGCATCAATATCGCATTTCCTGATACGCTGCCCGGCATGCATGCCGGCATTCGGAGTGCAAAAAGGCATTGAGCTGCCTGCTTGGCAGGCGGCTTCAATGCCTTTTCGCCTTGGGAGCTTCTGGCTAAAAGGTCACGCTCATCTGGGCGCCTAGGACGAGGGCGTTGGGGATGGTCCCCGTGCCGCCCGGGTTGATCACGTACTGCAGGTCGGGCTGGATGTATGCGAACTTCGTGATGTTCACGCGATACGCCAGCTCGAGCGCGATCTCGTATTCCGGATATCCGCCGCCCGCATCGCTCACCGTCCTCGCGTAGTTGTTGCTGAACTTTCCGTAGACGAACCCGAACATGGAATAGTCGTCATCCCGCGTGGGCACGAGCCCCTTGTAAACGATTCCGGCGTTTGCCTGGAACGGGAGCTTAGCGATGTTCTGCTGCGGCGAGAGCACAAACGCCGACCAGAGGGTCAGGCCTTGGTCGCTGCCCGGGGATTCCTGCCAGACCATCTGGTCGGCGTGCCAGTAGAACCCGTAGGAATTTCTCGCGGTGTCGGTCGTGCCAAACTGGGCGAACTGCCAGGGCGAGTAGTAGAACCCGACCCAGTAGTGGCCGGGCAGCCCTTTCATTTCGGTTTCCGGAGCCGCCGACTTGAAGGACTTCCCCTCCGATTTCGCCTTGGTCGCAAGGGCTGATTTTCCGTCCGAGGCCGCCGACTTCTCGACCGGCTTCTTGAAAAACTCCGGCGTCCACCCGAGCTGGGTGATCATGAGGACCCCGTCATTCTGCCGCATGCTCCAGTCGAGGCCGTGGTAATCGCGTTTAAAAATCCGGTCGGAAACCTGATACGCCCCTACCATGGCATTGAATTCCGGGGTCGGCTCGACGCGCAACCTCGCCGCCCAGACCGCCCAGGGGTATGCGGAGAACTGGGTGTTCACCGGGAGCGCCTGCGGGTTGCCATCAATCCCGTTGTTCATATAGAGCCAGTAAATCGGGGAGGAGGCAAAATCGTCTCCGGTCGAGAACCGGCCGGCCTTGATGCTGATCTTGTCATCAAGGAGGCGCTGCTCAAAAACCAGCGCGTAGAACATCGCGGTCTGCCCGCCATAGACCTGCTGGACGGTAAACTGGTTGCCGACGTAGTCCTGCGACAGGCTGGAGCCCGCGCGGTTGAGCCCGGCGACATCGAAGGTCAGGCCCTTCCACCCGATGATGTTTTCAAAATTGAGCTGGAGCCCGAAGCTGACGTTGTCGGTGTAGGTGAACCCCGCGCTTTTTCCGCCGACCGGATTGCCGGCGATGTTGTTCGTGTAGCTGGCCGAGAGCTCGGCCCCGCTGTCGTCGAGGTAGTTCCTGATCCCCCACCAGTCGCCAGATAGCGTCTGTCCGGACATCCACTCGCTCGAGCCGATGTAGTTTGAGGGGGCCGGATTATAGTACGTCCAGAACCGGGTGTGGCCGCTCGCGTTGTCATCCCCGGGCATCTCGCCGACAAGCTGGGCCTGAAGGGTTGGCATGGCGACCGCGAACACAATGGAGAATAGGAATTTTTTCATTGGGAGATATGGCGGGGGGGAATTTACACAAAAAATTCCCGTGCGCGCAACCAATGATTTGGGATCCCGATCTGCGTGCGGGGGCGCACCCGGGTGGCATGCCTGCGCACCGGGAAAGCCGCAGGGGCGGTCAGCGCTTGGGGCGCTCGCTTCCGGCCGCCCCATCTTCCGGAGGCTTCTTTTTCACGAGCATGCGTCCGAAGGCGGTTTCTCCGATCCTCGGGATGAGGTCGCGGAGCGAGTCGGATGCGTTGCGGAGGTTGTGAAGGGTTTCGAGCAGCTCCGTGCGCACGGCCTTCCGCTGGGCGGGGGTTTCTCCCATCACCTCGAGCGAGTTGCGGTCGAGGCGGGAGACCGTGGCATCCAGCTTCGCGATCGCCGCCTGCGACTGCTGGACCGTCCGGGTGGACTCCTTGGTGAGGTCCTTGACCTGCGCCCCGAGCTGGTCCACGAGATCCCCGAGCTTGTCCGCGCTGTCAACCATCCGCTTGAGCGGGCTTGGGCGGTCGGCGCCGTCCACGGTCAGGGCGGTGACCGCGACATCCAGCTTTTCGGTGAACCGGTCGAGGTTCCACAGCGTGCGTTCGACCGATGTGGCCTCGCCCGATCTTACCCGCTCGCCGAGGAGATCCGAACGGCGGACGACAGATTCCAGCAGCAGGGCGGCGTCATCCTGCATTCCGCTCAGGCGCCCTTCCTCGAACTTGAGCGACAGGGTCTGGGGCGGGGATTTTTCTCCGCGGGGGCGGACCTCCGCGACCGCCAGCTCGATCGAGGCGAGCCCGAGGACGGTCGGTCCAAATCCGGCGCGGACCAGCGGATGGTCACGGAAAACCCAGTTGGCATACGGCTTGTCCAATGCCGCCACGATCTGGAAGCGGACGCGCGCGCTGCCCCCCGACGCCTGCGGGTTGTTTTCGACCACGATCGCGCCGTTCTTTTCGACGACCCGAACCGCTCGCACGCGTCCGACCGTGAGGCCCTGGCACCGGAGCTCGCTCCCGAAACCGAGCCCTTCCGCCGATTCCGAAACGAACGTGATCGGCTGGTCCCCCTGGACGATCCGAAGGCGGTCGGCGGCGATCTCGCGGAAGAGGAAAATCGCGGCCGCCACGACAAAGGCGACAAACACGAGGAGGACAGGCAGCTGGATGTCGAAGCGCGAGGCGACGAGGGACGAGAGGGTTCGTCCTGGCGCGTCGGGATCCGGAGTGCTGCGGGAAGTTTTCACAGGCTTGTTTCATCCTGCCATTCTTTTCGCCTGGAGAGGAAGGCAGATATTTCCGGCGGGTGGGGATGGTTGAAAAGCGTGGCGGCCGTCCGCTCTTCGCGCACCCCCCCGATCGCCTCGGTTGCGGGATCGGGGTTGCTGAGAAAAAGGAAGCGGGTTCCGACGCGGAGGGCAAACTCGAGGTCCTGCGTGCAGAGGATCGCCCCGTCCAGCGCGCCGCGCCCGACAAGCACCGTGAGGAGGTCCTCGACCCGTGCGCGGGTTTCGGAGGAAAGCGCGGCGGCCGGCTCGTCGGCGATCAGGAACCGGGTCGTGCCCGACAGCGCCCGCGCCAGCGCCACGCAGCGCTTGTCGCCCTCGCCAAGCGCCTCGGACCCCATCTCGGCAAGGTGCCCGCAACCGAGCAGATCGAGCCTCAGCCCGACCAGCTCGGCCAGGTGGCCGCTGAGGCCGAGGGAATTCTGGAGGAACGGAAGGGCGACGTTGTCGAATACCGACAGCGTGCGCAGGAGGCCCGGATGCTGAAACATCACGCCGAGCAGGGCCAGCGCGGACGGCCGGGACTTGGGATGAAACACCTCGTGCCCGCACACCTTGACGGACGCGCCGTGCGATACGCGCTGGCCGGCGAGGCACGACACCAGGAGGCTTTTCCCGCTGCCGTTGCGCCCGAGGACCACGACGATTTCCCCCGAGCTCACCTCAAAATTGAAGCGGCGGTCCTCCGGGGCATCCTGGACGAGGGCGAGGTTGCGGACGACGAGCGACTTCATTTCAATCCAGGAATAGCCCGATGAGGATGTTGATCGTGGTGATCGCGAGGGTGGCGGTCACCACTGCGTCTGTGGTCGTCTTGCCGACCGTCTCCGCCCGCATGATCGAGCCCTCGAAACCAAAATACCCTGCGATGAACGCCATGATCGCAGCGGTGAGGCTCACCTTGAAGAGCGCGAGCGAGCCCTTCCACGAGGAGATGCTCGAGATAAACTGCTCCCAGAATGGGCCGATCGGCGGCCGGAACGTGAACTGGCATGCGCACCAGGCCCCGAAAAATGCGCCGAAGACTCCCAGCACGAAAAGCGCGGGCGCCCCGATCATGAGCGCGAGCGCGCGCGGCAGGAAGACGAAGTGCGCCGGGTGGAACCGTGCGACCTCGAGGGCGTCGAGCTCCTGCGAGGCGCGCATGGAGGCGATGTCCGAGGTGAGGGTCACGACCCCCCGGATCACGACCAGGTTCGCGATCGCGGCCGGAATCACATAGAGAAAAAAGACCCCCCCCATGTGCGGGAGCGCCAGGTTTCGAAACACCTGGACCGAGGGAAGCCGGGTCATCACGAAATAGGCGAATCCAAAGCCGTAAAGAAATGTCATCAGGAGCGCCGAGGGCAGGGTGCCGCGGGCAAAGGCAAGGACCCTGCCGACGCACTCGCTTTCTATGATCGTGGGCCTGCGCATCACCAGGTTCCTGACGATCATCGCCAGGCCGACAAAAAACTGCCAGAGCAGCGCGGTCACGGAATACCGGTTGTAGCGTTCGCAGAGCATCAGTCCCGAAAGATTCCTCCCTCCTCCCCACCTTGACAAGCGCGGACTGAAAACCCTGATCCGCGCGTCAGCGCAATGAATGGAGGGCGGTCGCCCCCGGCCGCCTTGCTGAGCAGCCCGAGGGCGAGCTCCTCCCTTGATCTACCGTTTGTCGCGCCGATTCCCTGCGTCCAGCTCTCTGACGCTGATTCGGGGGAAACCAAGACGGGACGGAAATGCTCGCATGCCATTTTGAGCGGACTCCCCGCTCCGGGGATGCCCCCGCCTTCGAATCAGTTGCGCGGATCGTGCGGTTCGTGGGCGTGGTTCAGTCGGAGCAGCCAACTCTATTTGATTCGCATCCATGGGGAAATATTCAGGAGATGAGGTATGCTTGCGCGCAATTTTCTGAAGATCGAGAATAAACGATTGATCGTTTCCTATTGCATTAGGCATTCAATCTGATGCTATGTCGCCTTTCCTACATGGACATATCACACCTCACCAGCCAATCCTTCTTCAATATGATCAGCCTTGCTGAGAAGAAGGAAGAACTCCTCCAGCTCATCGCTGAGATCGATGCCGAAATGATCAAAATCCTCAAAGGGGGAGCGATCTCGGTCGTTAGGGTCTTGGAGGTCGGCCCCGCTGCTAAGACAATATCTGTCGTGCCGGCAAAACCAGCCAAGGCCGCAAAGAAAAGCAAGATGAGCCCTGAGGGCCGCGCACGCATTTCCGCCGCTACGAAGGCGCGCTGGGCTGCACGGCGAGCAGGCAATGGCATCACCGCCAAAGCGGTCGTTGCTCCCAAGGCGGCCAAGCCAGCCAAGGCCAAAAAGAATGGCATCAGCCCCGAAGGACGTGCGAAAATCGCCGCAGCAGCAACCGCACGTTGGGCCGCCGTCCGTGCTGCCAAAGCAGCCGGCAAGCCAGCCGCGCCAGCGAAAGCTCGGAAAAACGCCAAAGCCTAATTTTATGCCAATCGCAAAAAAACCCGCAGCAAAACCCGCAGCAAAACCAGCAGCGAAGCCAGCGCGCAAGCCGAACCCTGCGCTCATGAAACCGGTGCAGCCGGATGAGGTGCTCGCTCCGATCGTCGGCTCCAAGCCGCTTCCTCGAAGCGAAATGACCAAGAAACTCTGGGACTACATCAAGAAGAACAACCTTCAGGATCCCACAAAGAAGACTCTGATCAACGCCGATGCCCCACTCAAGACCGTCTTCGGTGGCAAGAAGCAAGTCAGCATGTTCGAGATGACCAAGCTCGTCTCGGCACACGTCAAGTAAGCATTCTCACCAATCCCCGGCGGTCCGCAAACGGCTGCCGGGGATTTTTTTGTCCCGAATGAGCGAGCAGGATTCCGGCTTTCAATACGCCATTCGAGGGGGCGTTGACAGCAAAGGGGTCGCAAAGGGGTCGGTCCCTTGGATTATTGGATTGACCTATTTGCGGGATGCCGGCAGAAATCTCGCTTATGCCAAGAGCGCCACGGATCGAGTTTGCGGGAGCGATATATCAAATGATTGCTTGTTTTGTGGCAAAAACAGAAGTTGCTGGATTTTAGACTGTTGCCTCTGGTGAAACTGGGACTCCCCAAGCTTCCCCATCCTGTTTTGGCTCTGAAATGACCCCCAAAGGCGCGATCCACTCGCCGCCGGGGCAGTGAGCGAACCACTTCTCAACTGCCGGTTTATCACCGAAGATGTGGAATGCAAATCCTCTCGCCCGGTTGCGAGAGAACAGCTACCGTCCCGCATCTGACATGGCTGCAAAACAGAAATCCTCGCCGAAAGACACCACTGCCAACATCGGCTTCGAGGCCAAGCTCTGGCTCGCTGCTGACAAGCTGCGAAACAACATGGACGCGGCGGAATACAAGCACGTCGTCCTCGGGCTGATCTTCCTCAAATACATTTCCGACACATTCGAGGAACATCGTGCCAAGCTCCTGGCCGGTGAGGGAGACTACGCTGGTGCCAATCCAGAGGACCCCGACGAATACAAGGCGGAGAATGTTTTCTGGGTTCCGTCCGAGGCCCGTTGGTCCCACCTTCAAGCGAGCGCCAAGCAACCCACGATCGGAAAGATAGTGGACGACGCCATGGTCGCCATCGAACGCGACAACCCGCGACTGAAGGGAGTCCTCCCCAAGGACTACGCCCGCCCTGGTCTCGACAAGCACCGGCTCGGCGAGTTGATCGACCTCATCGCCACCATCAGCCTCACTGCCGCCAGCGAGGGAGAGAAGACCCATCGCTCCGTCGATCTGCTCGGGCGCGTTTACGAATATTTCCTCACACGTTTCGCCAGCGCGGAGGGCAAGAACGGCGGCCAGTTCTACACCCCGTCCTGCGTCGTGCGCTGCCTCGTCGAGATGCTCTCCCCATACAAGGGCCGCATCTACGACCCCGCCTGCGGCTCCGGCGGCATGTTCGTGCAGTCGGAAAAATTCGTCGAATCCCACGGCGGCAAGCTCGGCGACATCTCCATCTACGGCCAGGAAAGCAATTCCACCACCCGCCGCCTCGCGGTGATGAACCTCGCCATCCGCGGCATCGAGGCGGACTTCGGCCCGGAGCACGCCGACACCTTCCGCCACGATCTCCACCCCGATCTCCGCGCTGACTACGTGCTGGCCAACCCGCCCTTCAACGACTCCGATTGGTTTCGCAAAGACGACGACGTGCGATGGCAGTTCGGTGTCCCGCCCAAAGGCAACGCCAATTTCGCTTGGGTCCAGCACTTCATCCACCACCTCGCGCCCCAGGGCATGGCCGGCTTCGTCCTCGCCAATGGCAGCATGTCCTCCAACCAGTCCGGCGAAGGCGAGATCCGCCGCGCCCTGATCGAAGCCGACCTCGTGGACTGCATGGTCGCCCTCCCCGGCCAGCTCTTCTACAGCACGCAGATTCCCGTCTGCCTCTGGTTCCTCTCGAAAAGCAAAAATGCCGACGCCAAACGCGGATTCCGCGACCGCCGCAAACAAACCCTCTTCATCGACGCCCGCAAACTCGGCACGCTCATCGATCGCGTCCACCGCGAATTGACCGACACCGACCTCCAAAAAATCACCAGCACCTACCACGCCTGGCGCTCCGATTCCAAAAACTCCCCGGCTGTTTATGCGGACGTGGCTGGCTTCTGCAAATCCGCCACCACCGCCGAAATCGCCACGCACGGCCACGTCCTCACGCCCGGCCGCTACGTCGGTGCCGAGGAGGTCGAAGACGACGGCGAGCCGTTCGAGGAAAAGATGCCGCGCCTCGTCGCTGAACTGAATGGCCAGTTTGAGGAATCGGCGAAACTCGAAGCCGCGATCCGCGCGAATTTGAAAGGGCTCGGATACGATGGCTGATCCCGGAAAAGAAGAAACCCCGGCTCCTGTCTGCCGCGAACGGCAAAGGAAGGACTTCCGAGGTCAACGCAGCCAATGTGCCCGCTCCACGCTCAGGCTGCAAACAGGAATTTCCCCGGCATTTCTTGTCTGTAAAAATGTAAACCTATAGGTTGACATGACTGCGAAATTGATCCAGATTCCCGGTATTGCAAATCACCACCAGATGGTGTGGCAGGTCCGGGTTCTGGAGATTGATGGCCGGAATCTCGTCCTGTCCTATCTGGCGGAGTGGAGCAAAAAATCACCGGCGGACTACAAGAAGATCATGAAGGTTCTATTCATGGTCGGGCAGCAGGACCGGATCCGGGATGAGAAAAAAGTCAAAAAGAGCAAAACCCACGATGGAGTCTATGAAATCCGGGCCGACAAAGGCAGTGCGCGTCTGATGTTTTTCTATGACCATGCCACTCAATCGGCCGTCGTTTGCACCAACACCTACTGGAAAACCAAGAGCAGCGAGCGCGAACAGAACAATTCCTTCGAACTGTGCGCCCGCCTGAAAAAAATCTATGAACAGCAAAACTCTTAAACAATTGGTTCCCGGTTCAAAGCCTGTCGCCGATCGACTGGGGGCCGGCGGTTCGAATCCCGCCCTGTCCACGCCATCCCTGCCGGATGACATTGCCGCCCTCTTTGCGGATGCCCGCCCGACGACGACCGCCGATCTTTCCCAGTTGGAACGCGCGGCAGCGGCATTGCTCACCGACCCGAAATTTATCGCCGACCACGCGAAAGGTCTCATTATTGAGGATATTCTCCGCGCGATGGAGGCTGCCGGCATGACGCGGAACGCACTCGCCGGAAAGATCGGGAAGTCCCGCCAGTATGTCAGCAAAATCCTAGACGAAGACCGCCGGGTGAATTTCACAATCGATTCCCTGGCCGAGTTCTCCGCCGTCCTGGGCGTGCAGCTTTGCCTGCGCATGCTTCCCGAATCGGAGCGCATCCTGTTCATCCGGAAATTGGCGCCTCCCGTCGAGATCGCCCGCGCGGATCAATTCCCGGACGAATCTATCGTGGATTCTGCCATGCCCGAGCCGGGAGAATTCGTTCCCAGAAACATCATTCCCTTCACAAAAGACACATCCTATGAGCGAACCAGTTTGTCAGCTTGACGATTTCCACTTTACCCGGCTGGCGGTGCAGTGGCATGCCTCCAAGGAACCCGGAAAATTCGCGGTCAACTATTCCTTCGATTACAATATCGGGCAGCACAACACGGAAAAGAACCGCTACCGGCTCGCATTCCGGGTGGGCGCCAAGTCCGACGCCCCGGAACCGGTCGGATATCATCTGGATACCGAAATCGTCGGGTTTTTCCGGTTCCCCGATGGCACGGACCAGAAGAAAATGGATTTCCTCATCCGAATGAATGGCTGTTCGGTCCTCTACGGCATCCTTCGCGGCCAAGTCGCCAGCCTGACGGGATCATTTCCGCAAAAAAAACTCGTCCTACCCACGTTGATGATGAAGGAAATCGTCGAGGGGGTCGAACACCAGAAGGCGGCTAACGCGAAGACGAAGAGCAGTGCTCCAAAACCAACTTCCCGGAAAAAGACTCCAGTTCATGAAGCCCGGTGAGAAGCGGCGCATTCAGTTCGCCGTGTCCGCGAAACTGGAGCAGGCCATCAAAGTAAATTTTCGGGGGCGGGGTTATGGCGGGTGAGCAAACGGTCCGTGACTACGTGACGCTGGTGCGAGGCATCACATACAAGGGCAACCTCGTCGGCAAACCCGGCCCCGCACTCTTGGGGCTTGGTTCGATTTATCCTGGTGGAGGGTTTCGCGAAGGAGACTACAAGACTTACGGTGGAGAATGCCCCCCCAAATTGATGCTCTCTCCTGGAGATCTCTTTGTATCACTCAAAGGTGCTACGAAGGACGGAAAGATGATAGGATCGGTGGCGCGTGTTCCGAATTCTGTCAAGTCGGGGCGTCTTACTCAGGACACCGTTAAGCTTGAGTTTCGGGATTCCAGCAAACGGAAGGCATCCAGTTACCTTTATTGGCTCCTTCGCACTCCCCAATATCGCACTTACTGTGACGGGCGTGCAATGGGGAGTGCTGTTGTCGCTTTGAGCCGAGACGACTTTCTTGATTTCCCGGCGCCAAGTTTGTCGCCCAGCCGTAAGAGCATCGTCGAGGTATTGGAGCGCATAGAAGACAAGATCGAGTTGAACCGGCGGATGAACGCGACGCTGGAGGCGATGGCGCGGGCGCTGTTCCAAAGCTGGTTCGTGGATTTCGGCCCCGTCCGCGCCAAACTCGACGGTCGCCAGCCCCCGGGACTCGACCCATCCACCGCCGCCCTCTTCCCCGAGCACTTGGAAGACTCTCCGCTCGGCCACATTCCAAAGGGGTGGACCGCGCAACGCTTGCCCGACGCCATCGAAGTGAATCCGCGTCGCACGTTGAAGAGCGCAACGATCGCTCCCTACCTCGACATGAAGAACCTGCCGACGCAGGGCCATTCCGCCGAGGAAGTCATCTACCGCGAGTTCAGCTCCGGCACCAAGTTTCAAAACGGCGACACACTCCTCGCCCGCATCACACCCTGTTTGGAGAACGGCAAGACAGGGTATGTTGATTTCCTCGAAGACGGCCAAGTCGGCTGGGGCTCCACCGAATACATCGTCCTCGCCCCGAAACCGCCGCTTCCGCCGCAGTTCGGCTACCTCCTCGCCCGCTCCGACGCGTTGCGCACACACGCCATCCAAAACATGACTGGAACCAGCGGACGCCAGCGCGTCCCGTCCGAGTGCTTCAACACCTTTTGGCTCGCCGTCCCGCCGCCCGACATTGCCCGCCGCTTCGACGAACTCACCGCGCCGCTGATGGCAAAAATCAAAGCCAACTCCACCGAATCCCGCACCCTCGCCACCCTGCGCGTCACGCTGCTGCCGAAGCTGCTGGGCGGGGAGATTGGCGTTGTCGGAGCGGCGCAAAGCCTTTAATAATCACAGAACAATTTCACCTAATGGACCTGAACATACAGAAAGAGCAATTCAGCATCGCCTACGTGCGGGCGGTGGCCGCCGTCGCGGGGGTGAAGGTGCTGCGCAATGATGTCGATGACGACAGCATCGACATCGGACTCGAACGTGCGGGTGGCTGTGCGCCGAAACTCGACCTGCAATTGAAATGCACGGCAGAACCGTTGCCTTCAAACGGGGACATCTCATTTCCGATTAAACTCAAGAACTACGATGACCTTCGCCGCCCCACCGTGGCTCCGCGCTGGCTGGTCACGCTCTTTGTGCCCACCGATTGCGCGGACTGGCTGACGGTCGCCACCCCACCGACGGAAGTGTTGCTTCGGCGGTGTGCATGGTGGACATCGCTAAATGGGTTGCCCGATGTGGACAACACGGCATCCGTGACCGTGCACTTGCCGCGAGGAAACGTCTTTACGCCTGAAGCACTGAAGGCCAAGCTCGATGACATCGAAACTCTCTTCCGACCCGTATGAAAGCCCGCATTACTGACCGCAAAGTGTTCGAATCGCTGCGCCCGTTGGACGTGGTGGCTTATCTCCGTTCTGAAGGATGGGCGCTGGCTGGTTACTTTGCAGAATCCGCGACGGTCTGGAAGCGGCAGGCACAGCAGGTTCTTTTGCCTCAGGATTCTTCGTTTGCTGATTACCCGCGTCGGCTGGCTGAAATCCTTGACACGCTTGCTGAAGTGGAGAATCGGTCACAACTGGAAATCGTGCGGGATTTAGCCACCGCCACATCGGACGTGGTTCGCGTGCGTGTCTCGTCGCCGCTCGTCACGGATGGAAGTCTGGCTCTGGAAGAAGGCGTGATGCTTTTCGAGAATACCAAAGACATACTGCTGTCGGCGGCGCGCGCGGCCGTCGCCCCGCGCGCCTATTTCCGCAGTCGACTGCCCGGTCCTGCGGACGAGTATATGCGGAAGGTTCGCTTGGGCCAAACCGAGCACGGAAGCTATGTTGTCACGATGGTTTGCCCGGCTTCGCCTGAACTTCAGCCTGCGAATTCCACCTTGGTGCCGGTCGTTGACGAGCCGTTTGACCGTCGTGTGACGCGGACGCTCGCCGGGGCTTTGCAGAAGGCGACGACTGCCGCGCGCGATGCAGGGCTGCGGCAGGACATGGAGCCTTTCACCTCTGCGGTGCGCGACGGAGTCAGTTCCAATCTTTGCAATGCTCTCGCCGAAATCGGCGGCAGAATGGAGGAAGGACAAGTCGAAGTTAGCTTCTCGTGGTCTCGCTCACGCAGCCGCCCGCAGGTTCCAAGCTCGCGCATTGTCGTTCCGCACGATGCGGTTCCCGTAATGCGGGAGGCTGCCCGCGTGTTGAAGGAGACGTATTGGGATGATGACTTTGAGCTGATTGGGCCAGTGGTCCGATTGGAGAGCGCCAACCCTTCGTCGGGTGGTGAGGTTATCGTTTACAGTGAGGTTGAAGGCTCGTGGCGCAAAGTGCTCCTTCGCCTTGAGGTGGCGGATTACGAAGCCGCAGCTCGGGCGCACACTCAAGCACTCGAAATCCGCTGCCGCGGTCGTCTGGAAAAAGAAGGACGGTATTTTACGCTGCGGAACATTCGTGAGTTCGGCGTTCAAGAAGACCTCATTTAACGCTCAACGCCCGCGCATCGAATCACATCGGGCATGACCCTCAACGAATCCATCGTCGAAGACGCCGCCCTCGAATGGTTCGGGGAGCTGGGCTATGCGGTTGGGCACGGGCCAGACATCGCGCCCGGTGAACCCGCGGCGGAGCGTGAGTCGTTTGGCGGCGTGGTGCTGGTCGGGCGGTTGCGCAACGCGATCCGGTTGCTGAACCCCTCCATCCCTGAGGAGGCCAGAGAGGAGGCATTGCGGAAACTGCTTCGGGTGGGGACGCCATCGCTCACTCAAACAAACCGAACCTTTCACCGGATGCTGCGCGATGGGGTGCCGGTGGAGTATCCTCGCCCCGATGGCAGTATCGCGGGAGACCATGTGCGGCTGGTGGATTTTGACGATCGGCGTGTGAACGACTGGCTAGTCGTGAACCAGTTCACGGTGATCGAGGGGCAAAACAACCGGCGACCGGACATTATCGTTTTCGTCAACGGCCTGCCGCTCGGGCTGATCGAATTGAAAAATGCGGCCGACGAGGATACCACGGTCTGGAGCGCCTACGCCCAGCTTCAAACCTACAAAGCGGAAATTCCCTCGCTGCTGCATTACAATGCGCTACTCGTTGTCAGCGACGGCTTGCAGGCCCGAATCGGTTCCCTCACGGCCAATCAAGAGTGGTTCAAGGTCTGGCGCACGATTGACGGACAGGGTGACGCCGCTCCCGGCTCGCTCGAACTCGAAACGCTCATCCGGGACGTTTTTGACCCATCACGGTTTCTGGATCTGCTCCATCATTTCATCGTTTTCGAGGAAGACCCCGATTCCGGCGGCCTCCACAAGATCATTGCAGGATACCATCAATTCCACGCCGTCAACGCGGCGGTCGAGGAAACCGTGCGGGCCAGCGGAATGAACGAATCCGGTCTGTCCCGCGAAGATCCGGGCACCTACTGGGCAGGGAAAATGCATGGTGGCAAACCCGGCGACCGGCGGGCGGGTGTGGTCTGGCACACCCAGGGCAGCGGAAAAAGTTTCTCCATGCTCTTCTACGCGGCCCGAGTGGTGCGACATCCTGCGATGCAAAATCCGACGCTGGTGGTTCTGACCGACCGGAACGACCTCGACGACCAGCTTTTCGGCCAGTTCCAGCGGTGCCACGAAATCCTTGGGCAGACACCGGTGCAGGCCGAGAGCCGGGAACACCTCCGCGAATTGCTCGCGGTGGCCAGCGGCGGGGTCATCTTCACCACGATCCAGAAGTTCATGCCCGAAAAAGGCGAGAAGATGCCTGCCCTGAGCCTGCGGCGGAACATCATCGTCATCGCCGACGAGGCGCACCGGAGCCAATACGATCTCATCGACGGCCTCGCCCGTCACATGCGGGACGCCCTCCCAAACGCGTCATTTATCGGATTCACCGGAACGCCGATTGAGCAGACGGATGCCAACACGCGGGCGATCTTCGGGGATTACATCAGCATCTACGACATCCAGCGCGCCGTCGCCGACAAGGCCACGGTGCCGATATATTACGAGAGCCGGATCGCCAAGCTCGGTCTGAATGCTGCCGAGATGCCGAAGATCGACGAGGAATTTGAGGAAATCACGGAGGGCGAGGAGCAGACGAAGAAGGAGAAGCTCAAAACCAAGTGGGCGGCACTGGAGGCGCTGGTCGGGGATCCGAAACGCATCGCGATCATCGCCGCAGATCTTGTCACCCATTTTGAAAAGCGGGCCGAGGCAATAGACGGAAAGGCAATGATCGTCTGCATGAGCCGCCGCATCTGCGTGGACATCTACAACGCCCTCATCAAACTCCGTCCCGAATGGGCCAGCGCAAAGGATGACGATCCCGAGGCGGAGAAAGGTAAATCCTGCGTCGTCAAAGTCGTAATGACTGGCAGCGCTGAGGACGGCCCGGACTGGCAGCCACACATCCGCAACAAGGAAAAGCGCCGGAAGCTGGCAAACCGCTTCAAGGACAGCAAAGACCCGTTCCGCATCGTGATCGTGCGCGACATGTGGTTGACCGGCTTCGACGCGCCCTGCCTGCACACGATGTATGCAGACAAGCCGATGCAGGGCCACGGGCTCATGCAGGCCATCGCCCGAGTGAACCGCGTGTTCCGCGACAAACCCGGTGGCCTGGTGGTGGATTACCTCGGCCTGGCTGACCAACTGAAACACGCACTCGCCAACTACACCGAGAGTGGCGGCAAGGGAGATCCCACCTACGACACCCGGCAGGCCATCGCCGTGCTGATGGAAAAACACGGCATCGCCTGCGACATGCTCCATGGGTTTAACTGGTCGAAATGGACAACTGGCAAGGCCGCCGAACGCCTCACCCTCATCCCAGCCGGCCAGGAACACATTCTCGATCAGGAGGACGGCAAAAAGCGCTGGGGGCAAGTCGTCATGGAACTCTCCCGCGCATTCGCCCTGTGTGCTGCCAGCGATGAGGCCACGGAGATCCGCGACGACGTATCATTCTTCCAAGCCATCCAGGCGGCACTGAGCAAACAAACCACCGGCACGAAGAAGACCCCCGAGCAGATCGATGCCGCCGTGCGCCAGCTCGTATCCAGAGCCATCACCACGGACGGACAGGTGATCGATGTTTTCACCGCAGCCGGGCTGCCGAGGCCGGACATCAGCATCCTCTCCGACCAGTTCCTCGCCGAAGTGCGCGGGCTGAAATACAAAAACGTCGCCGCCGAGTTGCTGGAAAAGCTCCTGAAGGATGAACTCAAGATCAGCTCGAAACGCAACCTCGTCCAGAGCCAGCTTTTCAGCGAGAAACTGAAAAAGACCCTCAACGCCTATCACAACCGCGCCATTGCCACACAGGAGGTGATCGAGGAACTCATCAAACTGGCGAAGGAAATGGATGTCGCCACCAAACGCGGCGCGGATCTCGGCCTCACCGATGACGAAGTCGCGTTCTACGATGCCCTCGCCGCCAACGAATCCGCCGTGAAGGCCATGGGCGACGACAAACTCAAAATCATCGCCGCCGAACTCATCACCCAGGTCCGCAAAAGCGTGACCATCGACTGGACCCTCCGCGAAAGCGCCCGCGCCAAGATCAGGGTCATGGTGAAGCGCATTCTGAACAAATACGGCTATCCACCGGACTTGCAGGAGGAGGCAGTGAAGACCGTGCTCATGCAGGCCGAATTGCTCTGCGCGGACTGGGTGTGATTGAGAGTGCTCACACTATCCGTGTTTTTACCTCACCGCATGGCACGGGAATCCGCCTGGCGACCAATGATCTCGACGATCTGGTTTTCGAGTTCGCTCTTTTTCTTGCCCGTCGGGATGTTGCCGAGGGATGAGATGACTTCCTTAAGGTCGCCGATCTTGAGCGCGAGATCCTTGAGGAGGTCGCGGGTTTGTTGGCGGCCCTGACATGTGCGGATAGCGTCAACCGCTTCCTCCATTGATGCGGCCATTTGAACGGCTTTGGGCTTCTTGCCTTTGACGCCAAGGGTTTTTGTCTTTGCTGCCCCCTCGTGGAGAGACAGCGAAAGCGTGAGCGCCCCGGATGCGATGCGGTCGGACTCCCCGTCCGTCAGACCGGCGACAAGGGCGTTCAGTTGCGTGAGGAGTTGGGTGGTGAATTTCGTATTCATACGGGATGGATGGCAGCGACGCGGTCGAGGAATTCGTCAACGAAACGATTGAGGTCATCCTGGGCATCAACGGACGAGGCGTTTGAGGTATCGGACAGCACGAGGGGCAGGCAGGACTCGGGGGCCGAACCAAAACCGGAGTTGTTCAGGCGGATCTGGCTCTCAAAGATCGGCATCTCGATGGTTTTGACCCCGTTGATCATGTTCTGCTGCTGGGCGATGGGTGCATCGCCGTAACGCTGGACCATGGTGAAGACGATTCCGAGGATCTGCGGGTTGATGGATTCGCGCGTGGAGCCGTCATCAATTTTCAGGAACTCGTTAAACTCGCCGACAAGCCGGGTGAGGTTGTGCCGGAGATAATCGATGCCGAGAGTGGAAAGGTAATCGGGCTTTGCCGGAACCAGGATGAGGTCGCTGGCGATGATCGCGTTCTTCGTGATGATATTGAAGTTCGGTGGGCAATCGATGAGTGCAAAGTCGTAGGCGTGCTCGGGAATCAAATCGAGTTCGGACGCGAGTCGGCGGTGGATCCGCATGTAGTTGCGCTTCGCAGTCTGGAGCGATGCACCGCCGAGTTCCGCCGCCATTTCGAGATCCACATTGATCAACCCAAGGTGGGAGGCGATGAGGTCGAGTCGAGCGGTCTCGGGAATGTGCGCGGCAACATGCTCCGGGGCGAACGCGAGCGGCGTCAGCGGGATTGGAGCAGAGGAATCGAGTGAGTCGAACCATTGTTTGATGGTTCCCGAGTCCTTGATCTCCTTCCATTTCTCCGGCGGGATGAACGAAAAGGTGAGGCTCGCCTGCGGGTCCACATCGATGAGCAGGACTTTCTTCCCGCGCGCGGCCAATGCCGCTCCGAGGTTCGCGGTGGTCGTCGTCTTTCCGACGCCCCCTTTGTAGTTGATTACGGATATTGTCAGCATGGGTCAGTAAAGTTGATTGCTGGGCTGGAAGCGGATCTGCGCCGGTCGGCCGATCTCCAGTTCCAGTTTTGAGAGGAAAAGATTCGTATTCCGGGGACTCGAAAGCCAGCCTATTTTTGATTCATGCCCTTCGGGAACGCCCACAAAAAACGTATCGTCATCGCAAAAGCCGTAATCCAAGGAATGGATCAGGACAGCCTCGGTTTTTCTTTCCTCTGCCACAGCCTTTGCAACTCTCTTCCATGCATCCTTGAACCCCCGGTTTTTCGTATAGGGCTTGTCGCGCGAGGGGGCCTCATCGTTCAGGAAATCCAGGCCGTTCCCGACATCTAGGCTCAGTGATTCGGGCAATTCTGCTGCGATGCGCAGTGCACCCATGTAGGTGGACTGCTCCCACGGCTTGTTCAGCAACTTGATGAGTTTCGTCAAATCGGCGGCAACTGATGTGATCCCGGCACGCAGCAGCACGGGCGACTTGGGATCCTCCGCGACTTTGGTGCATTGATCTTCATAGGCATGAAGATGCTTGAGCAATTCAACCGCCCGACGCTCAGTTGTCGGAATATTGTCGTTGAGCATCTGGCTGATCGCCTCGGTGATCCGTGATGCGTTGTAGCGAAAATACGCTCGCAAAGCTTCCTTGAGCCTCACTGGAGAATTCAACTCCCCGAGACCTCGCAATTCGTCCTCGCTCAGATGCTTGTTGATCGCTGGGGCCAGGTGGTCGCGGATGAATGTCGACAAATCCCGACTGCTGGTTTTCTCCATCGCCAGCTTCAAGGCGAAGCGGAACTCCATCGTGCATTTGAAGGAGATGTTCTGCTGGAAGTCTTGTTTTGGGTATCGCGGCATGGCTCGGAAGTGACGGTGTGGAGTGTGTAATACCAAATTCCAAACAAGACGCAAGAATATATTGCAATGTTTGGTAGTAGCATAGATTACATGAACGCACGCCATGAGAACAAACCAACAAAATTCAGCGGTCCGCAGGAGTCATCGGGAAGCCCCAATCACCGTGCGGATGGACAAATCCATGAAAACACGCCTCCAGGAGCACTGCCGGGAGAGCGATCTGACGGTGAGCCAATTGATCCGGCGGGCTGTGAAACGTGAACTGGCCGCAATCGGCGTCAGCTAGGTGACGACCCACAGGGCGAAGCACCCGTCAGGGATTTGACAACCGCCTCTTCGGAAAAAGGAACTATGGCTATTCAAACCGACAACTTTTGCGCCAATCCGGCAGACCGCGAGCAACAGCTCCGTGACATCGCCACATCCGGCAACGAGGCCGCCGAATGCGCCGCCTCCGACGCCTTCAAAGAATTCCCCGCCGAGGAGGACAAGTAATGTTCCCGATCCTTCCCGGCATGGATTTCTCGTGGGTCGATCCCGAAGGCACGCCGAACCGCCGGTGGCGGGCGGTGATGTCGAAGGAAGTCTGGCAGCAAGTCGTCAACATCCGCCTCTACGGCGGCCATCCCCCACCTCCGGGAACTCCCCTGTTGTTCCTGAAGAACCCGCGCAAGCCACGGGCCACAGGCACTCAGGCGGCGGTTACCCCGGAACTCACCAAGAAACGCCGGATGCGCCGTCGCCGGATAGCGGCCCCAACCACCTGACCACTTTCGCCACTCCGGAGGTGGTCGCACCGGGGGCGGCATCCATGCAGAGCGACTTCAATAAAAATTCATCATGAAAATAAGCAAGAAAAACAAAGCGTTCGATCCCTCACCTGAATTCACCGGGCAGGCTGTCTGCGTGGACTCAACCGTTCCAAAAACCGTGGAGACCGCATTCGGTCCGAAAGAGCAGTTCAAGCTCGTCTTCGAAATCGGGATGCTCCGCGAGGACGGATCGCCGTTCTGCGTGTGGAGCAGGGGATTTTCCCCTTCGCTTCACGAGAAATCGGCATTCGCGCAGTTTCTCAAGAAGTGGCTCGGGCGTCCGCTCACCGCAACCGAGGAGGCGGACTTCGACACCGAGGATCTCGTCGGTCGTGCAGCGGAAATCACTGTCGTCCATGAGGAAGGGCGCAACGGGGAGGTCTATGCGAACATCGCCCTCATCCGCCCGGATCGGACCGGCAAACCTCTCGCGCCGAGTGGGAAATTCGTTCGTGCGAAGGATCGTGCACCAAAAGATGCCGAGTTCCGCCCCGCCGAACAGGCCCCGAAGGAGGACGCATTCGATTGGCGGAGCGTGAAAATCCATGTCGGGCACCACACAGGACTGGACATGGGCGACCTCGACAGGCCAGCAGTCAACGCGCTCATCACCAACTGGCTCCCAAAGGCGAAGGCGCAGCCCAAAACCACCGCTGACGACCGGAGGCTGATGGCTGCGGTTGAGGCTGCCGATGCCGAGATAAGGGGCGACGACGACATCCCAGAGGCAAACCGCGCGTTTTGATCGCCATGAAAACGATCATCTTCGACATCGAAACGGGCGCACGGCCACGGACCGAACTAGAAGCCATCCGGCCAGAGTTCGAGCCCCCTCGCAACCTCAAGGATCCAGCAAAGATCGCTGCGG
>Ga0194058_10000052_pt1 | contig 38903 bp, 31 predicted proteins | sample SepL4417m_MetaG_FD_155490 | JGI IMG/M metagenome (GOLD analysis project Ga0194058, IMG submission 155490) | Anoxic zone freshwater microbial communities from boreal shield lake in IISD Experimental Lakes Area, Ontario, Canada - Sep2016-L442-17m | ecosystem: Environmental > Aquatic > Freshwater... | reverse complement strand
CGTCGCCGCCGCCGGTGACCGTCCCGGCCGAACCGGCGGCCGTGACGGTCACCGGCGGCGGCGACGTGATCGGCGGCTTTGGCGTCAGCAGCGTCGTCGGGAGCATGGGCAGCGGCCTGTTCCGCAGCATCGCCCCGTATTTCAAGTCCAGCGACTTCGGCTTCGTCAACCTCGAGTCGCCGCTCACCTACGGCGGCGACCCTCAGGGCTGGAAGGACGTCATCATCAAGGGCAACCCGGCGTTGGCGCCGGCTATGGCCAAGAGCGGCATCAACGTGGTGACCATGGCCAACAACCACGCCGGCGACATGGGCGACAGCGGCCTTCTGGACAGCTTCAGATACTGCAAGAAGGCCGGCATCACTGTGGTCGGCGCCGGCAGGAATCTCAAAGCTGCTCAGGCCGGCGCCGTGCTCAAGACCGGGGGCGGCGCCAGGACGGCCTTCCTCGGCTTCAGCGACGTGCTCCCGCTCGGCTACCCTGCCACGTCGGGGAGCCCCGGCACGTCCCCCGGGCGCGCCGACATCGACGCGGTCAAGGCCAACATCCGCGCCGCCGCGAAGAAGGCCGACTACGTGTTCGTGGGCTGGCACTGGAACCTCGAGTACAAGCGTGCCCCCAGCTATCTCGAGTCCAGTGAGGGCAAGGCGGCCATCGACGCCGGCGCCGACATCGTCTTCGCCCACCACCCGCACCTGCTCGACGGGGTGCAGGCCTATCACGGCGGGCTCATCTGCTACAGCCTCGGCAACCTCGTGTTCGGCGGGTACTCCGGCGAGACCGCCCAGACGGTGCTCGTCAAGGCCAAGGTGACGCCCCACGCCATCGACGCCATGCTCATCCCCGTGCAGATCAGCGGCTCGGGGGTGCCGACGGTGGCCACCGGCTCCACCGGCCTGAGCATCCTGCAGCGCGTGAAGAACCTCTCGGCCGCCCTCGGCGCCACGGTGAGGATCGCCGACAACCGCGGCTACGTCCACGTCAAGCGCTGATGCGGCCGGTCCTCTTCCAGATCGGCGATTTCAAGCTCTACAGCTTCGGCCTCATGGCCGCCCTGGCGCTCATCGTGCCGGGCCTCACCATCGTGCGGCCGCTCATCAAGCGCCGCGGCGTGAGCGCCGACTTCGCCTACGAGCTCGTCGTGGCCGCCGGCGTCGGCGGCTTCGTCGGGGCGCGCATCTACTACCTCGTCGAGAACTACGCCGCCGTGAAGGCCGACTTCTGGGGCGTCGCCTTCGGAGGCATCGGCTTCGTGTGGTACGGCGGCCTCATCGGCGGCTTCCTCGGCGTGGTCGCCTGGACGCTCATCCGCCACATCCCGCTGGACATCATCGCCAACGCCACGGCGCCGGCGACCGCGCTGGGCTACGCCATCGGCCGCATCGGCTGCCAGCTCGCCGGCGACGGCGACTACGGCAGGGTCTCAGGCCTCCCGTGGGCCATGGGCTACCCGCACGGCACCGTCCCGACGGCGCCCGGCGTGCGCGTGCACCCCACGCCGATCTACGAGATCATCGTCATGGCCTTCGTTGTCTGGATCCTCTGGCGCCTGGCCACGCGCTACGACAAGTCGGGCTGGTGGACCTTCGGCTGGTTCCTGATCCTCTCGGCGATCGAGCGCTTCGCCGTCGAGTTCCTGCGTCGCAACCCCGCGTGGTTCGCTGGGCTCACGCAGCCGCAGTGGGTGGCCATCGCGAGCGTGCTCATCGGCGTCGTGCTGGTGCTGGTGTTCGGGAGGAAGCCGGCGGTGCGCGTCTCGGCCGGACGGCAGAGCGCCCGGCGCGCAGCTACGACTCGCTGAGCGGCAACGAGGTGCGATCTTGCCACGAGAAAGCAGAATCGCAAGGTTCTACAGCGACGTATAGAGCTCGCTGTAGGGTCGCAGGCTGGCCGGCCTGACGCGGACGAAAGGCACGGCCAGCACCTCGTCCAGATCCTTGGCCAAGGCGGCGCAGTAGTCTGCGAGCACGCCGCTCAGCCCTTCCATCTCCGCGTCCGTAGCCGGAAACGCGGTCACGTCCTTGCCGTGGCGCCACGGCTCAACCTCACCGCGCACGTAGATCTCGCCGCCGTGCATCCCCGTCGCCAGGTGGCCGCCGACCACGGGGCCCGGCAGCCGCGAGTGCATACCGAGAAGCACGAGCAGGCCGCCGGCCATGTACTCGCCGAAGAAGTCGCGGGCCTTGCCCCCGCACACCAGCACGGGGCGCAGGTCCTTGTACGCCTTCATGTGGATGCCCACGCGGTAGCCCACGTCGCCCCCGATGTAGATCCGCCCGCAGCGCATGCCGTAGCCGAGCACGTCGCCGGCGCTGCCGTGGACGACGATGCGGCCGCCGTTCATGGTGTTGCCGACGCCGTCCTGAGCGTTGCCGAAGACCTCGATGGTGGGGCCGTCCATGAACATGCCCAAGGCCTGGCCCGGGGTGCCGTGCACCTCGATGCGGCGGCCCTCGCCCGAGAGCCCGGTGCCGATGTAGCGCTGGCCGTTGATATTGTCGAGGCGCACCGTGTGCGCACCGTCGGCGAAGGCCTGCCGCACGGCGTCGTTGACATAGGTGTAGTACGTGCCCCGACAGTCGATGGTCGCCACGTCGCCGGCGAGGACGACCGGCGGGGGCGTGCGCGTGTGGCCGACCACGCGCCCGTCGAAGAAGGTCGGCGCGTTCATCGTTTCTCCGTGGTCACAGGCCCGCCGGCTTCACGCCGAGGATCTCGCAGGTCTGGGCGTCGAGGCCCACGCCGCGGAGGCGCTCGCGGCTGCCGCGCAGCGACTCGATGGCGTTCACGCCCAGCGCGCCGAGGATCTCCTTGAGCTCGTGGCTCCAGGCGCGCACGAGATTGCTCAGGCGCTCGGCGCCCCACTCGGGGTCCAGGCGCCGAGTCAGCTCGGACTTCTGCGTGGTGAGCCCCCAGCTGCAGCTGCCGGTGTGGCAGCCCTGGCAGAGGTGGCAGCCAAGCGCGATGAGCGCCGCGGTGCCGATGGCGACCACGTCCGCCCCGAGAGCGATCGCCTTGGCCATGTCGGCCGACGAGCGAATCGAGCCGGCCGCGATGATCGAGGCGCGGTTGCGGATGCCTTCGTCACGCAGCCGCTGGTCCACGACGGCGATGGCGATCTCCAGCGGGATGCCGACGTGGTCGCGGACCACCTGCGGCGCCGCGCCCGTGCCGCCGCGAAAGCCGTCGAGGTACACATAGTCGGCGCCGGCGTGGACGACACCGGTGGCGATCGCGGCGACGTTGTGGACGGCGGCGATCTTCACGCCCACCGGCTTGTAGCCGGTGGCTTCCTTGATCGCGCAGATGAGCTGGCGCAGGTCCTCGATGGAGTAGATGTCGTGGTGCGGCGCCGGCGAGATGGCGTCCGAGCCGCGGGGGATGCGGCGCGTGATGGAGACGTCCTCGTCGATCTTCTCGCCGGGCAGGTGGCCGCCGATGCCCGGTTTGGCGCCTTGCCCCACCTTGATCTCCACGGCGGCGCCGCGGTTGAGGTACTCGGGGTCCACGCCGAACCGGCCTGAAGCCACCTGCACGATCACGTGATCCTGATACGGGTACAGGTCGGCATGCAGGCCGCCCTCGCCGGTGTTCATGAGGGTGCCGCAACGCTCGGCGGCCAACGCCAGAGAACGGTGCACGTTGAGGGACACCGATCCGTAGCTCATCGGCGAGAAGATGATGGGCGTCTCGAGCTCGACGTTGTTGCGCAGACCGGCGCCGGGCTTGAGGCGGAACCCGCCGGCGCCGTCCGCCTCGACCTCAACCGCGTCCGGCTTGGCGCCCAGATACGTGCGCAGCTCCATGGGCTCGCGCAGCGGGTCGATGGACGGGTTGGTGACCTGACACGCGTCCAGCACGAGGTGGTCGAACACGCTGAAGTACGGCTTGTCGTTACCCATGCCGGTGAGCATCACCCCGCCGGTCTCGGCCTGCCGCCAGATGGACTTGCGCAGGCCGATCTGCCAGGAGGCGTTGTCGCGGAAGGCCAGTGGGCTCTTCTCGATGGTGATGGCATGCGCCGGGCAGAACGTGACGCAGCGGTGGCAGGCGCGGCACTTGACGTCGTCCGGCAGCGGACGTTCATCGAACGAGTACACGTCCCATCCGCACTGCTGCACGCAGCGGCCGCAGCGGTGGCAGCGGTCATCGTCGATGCACACGCGGAACTCGGCCTGGACGAAGCTCGTCGCCATGCCGCTCACCCCACGACCCGTGAGGCGCCCCGGACGCGCGCGATGACCGGTTCGCCGGCGCGCGGCGCCCACACTTCGTCGGGCGCGTCCAGCACCTCGCGGATGGAGCTCTCCTCTGAGGCGACCATCAGGCGAGAGCCCTGGCGAGCGGCGACCAGCGGGCGCAGCTTGATGCGGTCGTTCAGCGCGACCATGCCGCCACTGAAGCCGAGGACGATCGCGAACGGCCCGTTGAGCATGGCCGGGCCGTACACGGCGCGCAGCGAGCGCTTGAGCTCGCGCTCCTCCGGCGGCAGGCGGTCGATCTCGCTCCACAGCGGGCTGGCAAGCGCGTCGCAGGCCAGCTCGAGCGGCAGGCCGTGGCGGCGCAGCATGAGGTCGAAGAGGTAGGCGATGACCTCGGTGTCGGTGCCCAGCGAGCACTTGTAGCCGAACTGCTCCAGGTACCTGCTGTTGATGCCGTAGCTGGAGATCTCGCCGTTGTGCACGATCGACAAGTCGAGCAGGTTGAACGGATGGGCGCCGCCCCACCAGCCGGGCGTGTTGGTGGGGAAGCGATTGTGCCCCAGCCAGGTGTGGGCCTCGTACTCCTCGAGGCGGTAGAAATGGGCGATCTCCTCGGGGAAGGCGACGCCCTTGAAGGCCCCCATGTTGCGGCCGGAGGAGGCCACGAAGGCGCCGTCCACGCTCGAGTTGATCTGCATCACGGTGTGAACGACGAGGTCTTCGGGCCCGATCTCCAGAGTCTCGAGCGCATGCGGGTCCGGGAGGACGAAGTAGCGCCACAGGAGCGGCGCCTCCACGCCGGCGCCGAAGTGCCGCGTGGGGATCGGCTCCGCCTGGTCGATCACGAACGAGCGCTCGAGCGTCGCCTCGACCTCCTCGCGGGCGCGCTCGTCGTGCAGCATCAGGTGAAGGCAGAAGTGCTCGGGGAGCTCGGGATAGATGCCGTAACCCGCGAAGCCGGCGCCGAGCCCGTTGCCGCGGTCGCGCTGGACGGCCATCGCGCGCACGGCGAGGTCGGCGGGCATGAGCGCGCCGGATTCGTCGCAGATGCCCATGAGGCCGCAGCCGCCATGGATCTTGAACGCCGCCTCCGCGCGGTAGGCCGGGCGCGGGCCGGCGCCGCCGAAGGACGCCGGCGCGTGCGGCCGCGCCGTGGGCATGCGCTCCAGCAGGAAGTCGCCGCCGGTCGGCGCGCCGCTTGTCGGCGCGCCGTCTGTCGGGACGCCGTATGTCGGCGCGTCGCTCATCGGCCCGCCACCTCCTCGTCACGCGCGGCGAGGCCCAGCAGGCGCGCCACGGCAGCGCCGCCGCCGGCCGGCAGCGGGTCAAGCCCGAGCTTGCGGCGGGCGCTCTCCTTGGGCGCGCCGAGCATGCCTTGCTCGAGGAACATGCGGTAGGCCTGCGTGACGCTGTCGGGCGCGGCGCCCGACTCCGTGGCGAGCTCCTTGAGCTTGCGAAAGGTCTCGGCCATGCCGATGTCCGAGGGGCACAGCTCCTGGCAGGTGTAGCACTCGAGGCACTTCCACACCTGTGAGTCGGCGACCACGCCGTCGAAGCCCTCGCGCAGCAGCGCCGCGATCAGCTCGGTGGGAGCGAAGGAGGGATCGACCTTGCCCACAGGGCAGTCGTCCGCGCAGGCGCGACAGGCGTCGCACTTGTCCAGGAGCGACACGTCGAACGAGGCCGCCAGCTGCTCGCGGTAGTCGAGCCTGGCGCTCCAGGCGTCGAGAAACGGCTGCACGGAGGCGCGGTGCATGCCGAGGCCGAGCTCGTCCGGCGCGTGGCCTCCGGCCAGCGCCATCAGCTCGGCCAGGTACAGCACCGGCACGTGCAGGTCCTCGCCGGCGCGCTTCAGCGCCGCCTGGTTCAGGTCGAACTGTTGGAAGCAGCTCGGGCACACCACCACGAGAGCGTCCACGTTGTGTTCCTGCAGGTCGAGGAGCTTGCGGCGCGCGAATTCCAGCGCCGACGGCCGCTCGCCCACGCGGTCCAGGGCGCCGCCGCAGCACTGCATCTTCGAGGGGTAGTCCACCACGGTGGCGCCCATGGCGGCCACGAGGCGCTCCACCTTCGTCGGCGCCATGGGGTCGTCCCAGCGCACGGCCGGCTGGGGGCGGAGCAGGTGGCAGCCGTAGTGCACCGCCAGGCGCAGGCCGCCGAGGCTCCTCACGGTGCGGCTCGCGACGGGGCCCGCGCCGATGTCGTCGGCCAGCCACTCGGCGAGGTGCCATACGCGCAGGTCGCCTTCATACGTCAGATCCTCGGCGCTCAGCAGCCGATTGATCTCGTCGCGTTCGCGGCGATGGGTCGCGAGATGGTTCTGCGCCTCTTTGAAGGTCGAATAGCAGCCGTTGCACGGCGTGACCACATCGAGTCCGGCTCGCTCGACGAGCGCCAGGTTGCGGGCCGCGGCGGCGTAGAACGCCCGCGGTGCGTTGGCCTTTACGAGCGTCCCTTCGGGGCAGCACGTATGCCCTTCAAGCTCGTGCACTATGGCGCCCAGATCGTCGAGCGCCACGCGCGTGGCTTTCTCGATGAACGGGAACCTCGCGGGGATGGTGCATCCCCAGAAGACCGCGAACTCCTGCACGCCGTCTGCCTGCCTCGTCGTTCCGTTCGTGCAACGAGAAATGCCCGCCGCAGCCTGAGTGGCTGGGCGAGCGTCGTTGCTCTGCCTCGTGGCGCCGGCACGCCGTTGTGCCGGTCCGCGAAGGATAACACGAGGCGGCGGCATCGGCAACGGCCGCGGCCGGTGGCGCGCGGCCGGTGGCGCGCCGCCGGCGCAGCGGCTACTCCAGCGCCTCTTCGGCGAGGATCAAGGCGTCGGCGATCTCACGCAACGTCTTGCGCTTGTCCATCGCCAGGCGCTGCAGCCGCTGGAACGCCTCCGCTTCACCAAGGCCCCGGGCCATGAGGATCCCTTTGGCGCGATCGACCGCCTTGCGGGTCTCCAGGCGCGCCGTGAGGTCGGTGACCTCGTCCTCGAGCAGACGCGCCTCGGCGAACCGGGACATGGCGATGTGCATCGCCGGGATGATGTCGCCGCGAGAGAAGGGCTTCACCACGTAGGCCATCGCCTGGGCGCGGCAGGCCTCCTCGATCTGCTCGGACTGGGAGAAGGCCGTGACCATGACGACGGGCGCCAGGCGCTCCTCGCCGATCACGGCCGCCGCCTCGAGGCCGTTCATGCGCGGCATCTTGATGTCCATGAAGACGACGTCCGGATGCAGCCGGCGCGCGAGCTCGACGGCCTCCGCGCCGTCGCGCGCCTCGCCGACCACCTCATGGCCCTCCTCCTGGAGCATCTCGCGAAGGTCCATGCGGATGATGGCCTCGTCCTCCACGATGAGCACGCGCGCCGGGGCAGCTTGGGCGCCGGAGTCCGCGGCAGACGCCCGCTTCCTCGCGTCGGTCACAGCTCCTCCTCGTGGAGCGGAGCGCGGATGGTCACGGTCGTGCCGTGATCGCTCGCGAAGGTGAGGGCGCCGCGCAGGTCGTCCTCGATCACGGTGCGCACGATGTCGAGGCCGAGGTGCCCGGAGCCCGCCGCGTCGAAGCCCGGCGGGAGCCCCTTACCGTCGTCGCGTACGACGATCACGAGATCCGCGGATTCGCGGCGCATCTCCACGCCGACGGCGCCGTCGGCCCCCGGGTCGAACGCATGCTCGATGGCGTTGTGCACGAGCTCCGCGACGGCCAGCGCCAGGGACGTCGCGGCTTGCGCGCCCAGCTCGCCGGTGTCGCCGCTCACCGTGGTGGTGATGTTCGGCCGCTCGCCGATCAGGCCACGCCGCACGAGGTCGACCACGGTGCGGGCGGCGGCGGCGAAGTCTATGCGCTCGTCGGCCGAGCCCGTGAGCAGCTCGTGCACCACGGCCATGGACATGACGCGCTCGGTGGCCTCGGCCAGCGCGCGCCGGACCTCCTCGTTCCTGCTGCCACGCGCCTGGATGCGAAGCAGCGAAGCGATGGTCTGCAGATTGTTCTTCACGCGGTGATGGACCTCGCGGATGGTCGTCTCCTTGACGCGCAGCTCAAGCTCGCGGCGGCGCGTCTCGGTGAGGTCCTCCACCAGCACCAGCGCGCCCGCCTGCAGAGCGATGGAGCGATAGCCGAGCACGCGGTCCGCGATCTCGGCCTCGACCCGCACCGCGCCGGGCGCGCCGAGCACCGGTGAGATGCCGAAGGCGCCGCCGGGCAGGGCCGAGGCCTGCATGCCGGTGACGCGGCCTTCCACGCCGGCGAGACGCATGATGTTGACGGCGTTGGGCGAGGCGAACGAGATGCGACCGGTGGGGCGCACGCGGAGCACGCCGTCGCCGGCGCGCCTGGTGCTGGAGAAGGGCTCCCTGGTGCCCGCGTCGAGCAGCGGACCCGAGCGCAGCGTCTCCAGCAGCTCCTCGGTGGCGTCCATCTGCGCCGTCTCCATGCGGCCGGGCGCGGCGGCCACCTGCTGCGCCACGTCACGCACGACAACGGCGTACGGCAGGCCGTCGCCGACAGGGTACGCGGAGGTGGAGTACTTGACGCCGTGCGCGCTGCGCCCGCGGTCGCCCCTGACGGCGCGGCCGCTCGCCAGCGCCTCGTAGGCCTCGGGCTCAGCCTCGCGCTCAAGAACCTTCCCGGCGCGCGAGATCACGTGCGGCGTCACGGCGGTGCTGGGGCGGGCCTCGTCCCTCACGATGAGCGCGCCGTCGCCGTCCACCACGGCGAGCGCCACGTGCCCGTAGCCCAGGTCGGCCAGCAGCTGCAGGTTGTCGGCCACGTTGGCGAGGTGGCCGCGCACGGCCTCCGGCAGCACGGCAAGATCCTCTGTCACGTTCATGGGCGCAGTATAGGGCCTGACGTCTCCGCGGGTCACGCACGAGCTACTAGAGCTCACCAAGGGGCAGCGCTGTGACCTCGTCGCCGAGAGGCAGCCGGCGGTCTCCCAGGTACACCACGTAGCCGGGCGCGACCATGGCTCCCAGGTCAGCGCGCAAGCCGCGGATCCCGCCGGCCATCCGCGCCGCGGCGGTGGCGGTCGTCTTGACCTCCAGGGGGATCAGCCTTTCGGCGCCCGACTCCCATGTCTGCGCGAGCACGTCGACTTCCACGCCGGTGGCAGTCCGCCAAAAGTGCAGCCGGGCGATCTCACCGCGATGCAAAGCGGCCTTGAGCAGCTCGCCGATCACGGCCGTCTCGAGCACTGCGCCGGCCATGGGTCCGGCGGCGGCATGCTCGGCGTCGCGAAGGCCCACGAGGTGACAGAGCGTGCCGGTGTCGGTGAAGTAGACCTTGGGGGTCTTGACCAGGCGCTTGTTCAGATTGGCATGATAGGGGCGCAGGGTGAAGACCTGATAGCTCGCTTCAAGGATCGAGAGCCAGCGTTTGGCCGTATTGACGGCGATGCCGAGCTCGCGCGCCAGACCGCTGAGGCTGAGGAGCTGGCCCGAGCGCGCCGCAAGAGCACGCACGAACAGCTGGAACTGCAGAAGGTCACCGACCTGGGTCATGCCGCGCACGTCACGCTCCAGGTACGTACCGAGATAGCTGTCGTGCCAGAGGTTCGCATCGAGTCCTGGCTCGGCCGCAAGCTGCGGGAACAGGCCGCGAACGAAGGTGGGCCAGAAGTCCGGGGGCAGTGCCGAAGGGTCGGTCTCGGCCGCCGGCGGCCGCAGCGGCTGCTCCCACGGCAGCGGCCTGTCGGGATCACGGGCCAGCTCGCGCAGCGACAGCGGCAGCAGGCGCAGCAGAGCGACGCGGCCGGCGAGCGACTCCGTCACGCCGGCCGCCAGAAGCAGGTTCTGCGAGCCGCTGAGCACCCACTGGCCGCGCGCCCCGCGGTCTGCGTCGATCCGTTCCTTGACGTAAGAGAGCAGCGCCGGAGCATTCTGGACCTCGTCCAGGATCACCGGCGCCGGGAAGGCAGCCAGAAAGCCGCGCGGATCGGTGACCGCGGCTTCTCGCGTATCCGGCGCATCGAGCGACACATACCGGTGTGTGCTCGCCAGCGCGTGCCGCAGGAGCGTTGTCTTGCCCGCCTGCCGCGGCCCGGTGAGCATGACCGCGGGGAATTGCTCAAGGGCGCGCAGAAGCGTCGTCTCAAGGGTACGCGGTATGTAGCCGGTGTCGTTCATGACCTTGTAAGTATGCTATTGAAACGCAAGATTGCAAGGTTACGCACTGCCGCAGGCTTGCGCTCTCCGACTACAGGTACGACTGCAATGTCCCCCGGCGACGGATGTCCACGCTGGCGCAGTGAAAGCCCCCGCCGATGGTCTCGAAGTCGTAAAACGGGCACTCGATGGGCGTGAAGCCCCACTTCCTGAAGGCGGCAATGAGGCGGTCCTCGCCCTTCGAGACGATCACGCGCTCCTCGTCCAGCATCACCACGTTCATGCTGATCCAGCGCGAGCAGTTGTACATCGGGTGCGTGAGCGGCATGTCGGGCTCGGGGCACACGAGGATGTCCCAGCCCGCCTTCTCGAACATCTCGGGGACTTTGGCGCAGCGCTCGGGATGGACCAGCAGCTTGCCGGGGGCCAGCGGCGAGAAGGTGGCGTCGATGTGCATGGGGTGGGTGTCGTAGACCTCCACCTCGTGGACGCGATAGTCCGGGGCGAGGTGACGGCGCAGCCACTCGATACCGAAGCGGTTGCAGCAGCTCGACTGGGCGATGAAGAGGTCGCGGCCGCACTTGATGGCGTCGGCCGCGTCGAACAGGGGCTCGTACTCGGTGAGGATGGTGCGCTGCGGCTCGCCCTCTTCCGTGGGCACGAAGCCGGGCTCGTAGCTGGCGTCGCAGAGCTCGGGGCGCGGGGCGGAGATCCAGCGCGCCCCGCCGCGAAAGTACTCCTTGCACAGACGCTTGTAGGCGTGGTGCTCGAAGAAGCGGCTGCGCCAGCCCATGGGCGCCTCGATGATCTGGTCGCCGATCACGAGCAGCACGTCCCGCGGCATGAGCGCGTAACACGAGCTGGGCAGGGACCAGCCGGGCGCCGCGATGGGCTGGTCCCAGGCGAAGCGCTCGGGGCGACGCACGGTGACGCCCTCGGCCTCGAGGATGTGCACGAAGGCCTCCACGTCGTGCTCGGCCTTCCTCAGCATCTCGGCCGGCCAGCGCCGGCCGCCCTCCGCCTTGAAGAACGGCCACTGCGTCTTGTCGTGCACCACCGCCGGCGTGACCGTCTCCCACGGCGGGATGAGCGCGTCCTCGACGATGCCGACGATGATCTCCTCGAGGGGGTCCCACTCGTTGAAGGTGTTGACGACTGGCGTAGCGGTCACGGGGCACACTCCTTCTCGCTCGCGCGGGCATCTGCGACGCCGTCCGGCATCGGGATGACAGTGGGCTCAGTCTACCGGAGCGACGGCCACTCAAGCCTGAACCCCCTGCCGTCCCCAGCCGGTGGTAGGCTTGACAGGTCGGCCGGGCGCCGACCCACGACATCTCAGCCGCGCCCTGGACGTGACTCGCCGCGCGTCCCCGCGAACCAGCGCCCTCCTGCTTGTCGTCGGACCAGGAGAGCTGGTAGACCCCATCATCTTGACCTGGATGGCCAACTGCATCATGCGAGCGCGAATGCTTGCTATCCGCGAGCAATCGGCCGATACCGTTCACAGCACACCCGCCAAGCCTCTGCCACGCATGCTCACTTCTGGCGGGTTTTTCTTGCCCGGGGTCGGCTCGTGAAGTACGCGAAGCGCGCCCTCACCGTTGACGAGCAGGCCGACCAGCTTCTGGGACGCGGCCTGGTGGCCGATCGCGGTGAGCTCCTGGCCCGACTGCGCAGCGTCACCTACTACCGCCTGAGCGGCTACTGGTATCCCTTTCGTCTGTCGGCCGACTCCCTTTGTCGAAGGGACAACGATTGAGGCCGTCTGGCGCCGCTACACCTTCGACCGCCAGTTCCGGCTGCTCGTGCTCGACGCCATCGAGCGCGTTGAGATCTGTGTCCGCACCGAGCTGGCGTACACCCTCGCACATGCCCAAGGTCCTTTCGGTTACTGTGACGCGGCCAACCTGCCGAATCTGCCGGCCGAGTCGTACGGGGACTTCGCCGACAAGCTCGATACCGAATGCGGACGCAGTCGTGAGCCGTTCATCGAGCACTTCTGCCAGAAGTATGGCGCCGACCATGGTCGTCCGCCCTGCTGGATGGTCACCGAGCTGATGACGTTCGGCATGCTGCTCAGCCTGTTCCGAGGAAGCCCAACGTCGGTCAAGCGGGACATCGCGAGGCGCTTCGGGGTATCGAGTGAGGTGCTCGTGTCGTGGCTCCGCGCTCTGAGCGGCGTGAGAAACACGTGCGCCCACCACGGCCGCCTCTGGAACAGAGAGCTTGGCCTCAAGCCGAAGATCCCGCAAACCCCCATGGGTTTCCCCGACGGCTGGGCGAGGTGTCCCATCCGGGGAGGCCGCCATCTGTGATCGGCGATACCCCGTCTGCGTGCACTCCTGCGTGTGGGTGGCTTGGCAACGTAGTGGCACTCCGGCGGGCGCAGCCGCTCCGGCCTTCAGCCGGCCGGCACGATCAGCAGCGGGCAGGGCGCCGTGTCGAGCAGCACCTTCACGACGGCGCCGTGACCCTCGGCGAAGCTGCCCTTCCACGACAGCACGATGAGCTCGGCGCCGACTGCGTTGGCTTCCTTGACGATGGTCGGGGCGGGTTCGCCGACGCGCAGGCAGACGCGGTGGCGGCCGCCCTCCGGGCACTGCGAGAAGCGCATGCAGAACTCGTCCTGCCAGGCGGACCACTCGTAGTGCTCCTGATCGACGATGCGCGGCGCCGGGAAGCTGCCGCGCTCGCGCGGCGTGGACTTGGTGACCACGTGCAGCATCACGATCTCGCGGCCGCGGGCGCACAGGGCGCCGTCGGCGTGACGCATCGCGGCGGACGCCGATGGGCTGCCTTCGAGCGGGACGACGAGGCGCCGCAGGGTGGTGAGCGGGCGCATGCCGGGCCTCACGAGCAGCAACGGCGCCGAGGGGTGTTCGAGCAGCGCCTGAGTCACATGCCCGATGCCGGGCGCGGCCGCCGTGCGCAGGCCCAAGGCGACGGCATCGACGTCGGCCTTGCCGACGAGCCTCGCGAGCTCGACGCCGGCCTCGCCGACGAGGTCCACGATCTCCAGGTCATCGGCGTCGTCTCTGTCGAGCTCCGGGGCGCCGGCCTCGCGCACGTGCACGGCACGTGCGTCCCAGCCGGCGGCATTCGCCAGGCAGCGAGCGCTGACCACGAGCTCGCCGTCTGCCACCGTATCGGCGACTGCGATGAGCAGCGTCATCGCGTGACCTCCTGCCAGGGTTGGCCGTCGGCGCGCCGCAGGCGGTGCTTGCCGGGGGGCAGCTCGCGCTCCACCCCGTCCAGGATCACCCTCAGCGCGGCGCGCTCAATGGTTATACCCACCTCGTCACCGGCCTTGCGGCGCCGCAGCTCGAACTGCGCGCGCGCGCCGCGAAACCACAGCGGGACGCGGACCTTCTTCCAGGTGGGCGGCAGGTGCGGATCGATGAGCAACGCCTCGTCGCGGCGCTGCAGGCCGGCGAAGCCCATCACCGCGGCCTGCCAGAGGCCGCCCATGGTGGCCATGTGCAGGCCACGGGCGGCGTTACCCATGTTGTCGGCGAGGTCGATGGCGGCGGCCATCTTGAAGTCCTCCACGGCGGTCGGCACGTCGCCAAGGCGTGCCGCCACGGCGGCGTGGATGCCCGGGCTCAGGGAGCTGCCATGGCAGGTGATGGGCTCGTAGTAGTCGTAGTTGGCCTGCGCCACGTCGTCGCCGTACTCGTCCGAGAGGATGTGGCAAAGCATCACCACGTCGGCCTGCTTGACCACCTTGGAGCGCAGAGTGACCTCGCGACCGAGCATGAGGTCGGCGGCCATCGGGCGCGGGCGGAGCTTCTCGATGGGCACGTCGTCCATCTGAAAGAAGCCGGCGAACTGCTCGAACAACCTGGTCGCGGGGTCAAAGCCGTCCTCGAGGTTCCACATGACCCCCATCCACTGCTCGATCTCGGCGTCGTCGAGGTCGAGCCGGCGGCGCAGTTCCTCTGCGTAGCCGGTATCGACGTGCTCGAGCCAGCCCAGCGCCTCGATGGCCTTGCCGATGTTCCAGCGCGCCAGCACGTTGGTGTAGGCGTTGTCGTCGACGCCCTCGTGGTACTCGTCGGGACCGACGACCAGGCGGATGTGGTGCCTGCCGTCCTCCCCGAGCGACGCCCGCGAGGCCCAGAAGCGCGCCGTCTCGAGCAGGATCTCCACGCCCATGGACGCCATGAAGGCGTCGTCCGCGGTGGCCTTCCAGTACTCCCACACGCCCCAGGCGACGTCGGCGGAGATGTGGTGCTCCATCAGGCCGCTGAGGATGGGGACGATCTCGCCGTCGGGACCCACGCCGTACGGCGGCGTCGTCTCGACGCCCTTGTCGGCGGACTCCCACGGGTACAGGGCGCCGCGATGCCCCATGTGGCGCGCCTTCTCGCGAGCCCCGTCGAGGTTGCGGTAGCGATAGGCCAGCAGCGTGCGCGCCGTCTGCGGATGCGAGTAGATGAAGAACGGCAGCACGAAGATCTCGGTGTCCCAGAAGACGTGCAGGAAGTACGACATGCCGCCCAGCCCGCGGGCGCCCACCGACACCGTGTCTTTGGTGGGGTGGGCGGTGCTGATCATGTGATAGATGCTGAAGCGCAGGGCCTCCTGGTCGACGGCGTCGCCGTCCACGACCAGGTCGGCGTCGCGCCAGCGCGCGTCCCACGCCGCGCGATGACGGCGCAGGAGCTCATCGAAGCCCAGCTCCTCCGCCCGCGCCAGGGCGCGGCGCGCCGCCTCAGCGGACGGTACCTTCGTGCGCGCCGAGACGAGCGCCGCCAGCCGGTCGACAGTGGCCGGGTCGCCCGGCTCGAGGCGCCCGCCGATCACGTCGCGGGCCTGCTCCACATGGCGCACGACGGGCGAGCCGGGCGCCGGGCGCGTGGTGACCGCGAGCACGTGGCCGCCGCCGTTGCGGCCCTTGGTGCGGGCGATGAAGCCGGGCTGGTCGAGCTTCTCGAACACGGTCTCTTTGGTCGGCCCACCGGCGTGAGTCACGCCCAGCGAGCCGGCCCACACGATGCGCCCCGGCGCATCCTCAGGCGTCGCCTCCGCACGGACCGCCATGATCTGGCGGTCGGCCAGAGACGCGAAGCGCGCCGTACGCACGCGCAGCGTGTGCCCGCTGCGCAAGCGCTGGCGCCAGTACCGATACACGATGCCGTGACGCATGTCGAGGACGCGCTCGTGATCGAGGAGCTCGCCGTTCGACAGGGTGACAACGCTGCCCCAGGCGCGCAGGCGAAGGCCGGTCCAGTCGGGCGCCGGGACCGGCTGCCGGAAGGGCGGCTCGTCGGTGCCGTCGCCGAAGACGCCGGCCACGAAGGTGGCCGGCGTCGACACGGCGGAACCCTCTTCGAGCGCCCCGCGCGTGCCGCTCTCGCCGTTGGCCACGGTCAGCCAGGTCTCGACCTCGCGCTCGCGAAACGGGTCGAAGCCCTTGACCTCGAAACGCCAGGCCGGGTCGCGGATCGGCGCGGGAAAGCTCGCGTGCGCCACGCTCTCGCGGTAAACCAGTTGGTCGTGGAGGATGCGCAGAAACTCGTCCGGGCCGCCGCCGAGGTGCAGCACCCGCGGCGGCGCCCCGTCGGGCTCCACGCCCACGCTGACGAAGGTGGAGCGCCGCAGCTCGGGGATCGACATACGGTGATCGCCGCCCTCACCGGAGCCGACTGGCCCGAGCTCGTCGCCGAGGACGATCATGTCCCGCGGGCGGCGCCCGCGGTCGTGGATCAGCGCCTTGAGCACAGAGCGCATACTGTCGCTCTTGTCGGTGAGGCCGATATCGACATGCCTGATGCCGCTGGTGATGCGGGGATGGGCGAGGCCCGCCTCGCGCGAGAGCGCTCGCGCCAGCTCGACGACCTCGCCGATGCCGCTGATCCCGGCGCGCGCGAGCGTCGCGTCAACGCGCTCCCGCAGCTCGGCGATCTGCGCCTCGGGAGGGTCCGCCCATTCGGGGACAAGGTCGATCGTCCGTCGGTTCAGGCGGTCTTTGACGACCTCGACGTCGAGGCCGGCGCCGGCGAGCCTGTCGCGCAGCGCCTCGGCGGCCGCCGTGAGCTGCGCCTCCTCCACCTCCGTGGCGCGGCGGCGCTCCAGCAGCCGCGGCCCGTTGGGTCCCACCACGTAGACCTCGGAGCCGGAGGAGAGAAAGAGGAAGAGGCGACCCTCCACGTCGGGGCGCGCGTGAAGCTGCCCGTCGACGGTGGCGACGTTGGCGCCGCTCACGATAGCGATGTCGACGCCCAGGGCGCAGAGGCGTTCCACGCGGCTGCGCACGGCCACGGGGTCCGCCTCGCGGTCGGCCACCACCGTCCCGTTCCAACTGGAGCAGAGGACTGCGAATTCGCGGTCCAGCGCCTTGCTCGTGTCGTCGGGATGCGGCATGTCGCCGCAATCCTGCCTCATTGGCCGACTTCATGCACGATGTCGCGATACACTGGTCGCGCCGGCCGCGGCCGGCGCCTTGTCACAGGCCCGGCCCGAGGGGAGCCCATGACCCACTACGACGTCGCCTACGTGCGCAGCCAGTTCCCCGCCCTCAGGCGGCTGATCGACGGACGTCCGGCCGCCTATCTCGACGGCCCCGGCGGCACGCAGACGCCGCGGCGCGTGCTCGACGCGGTGCGCGACTACCTCGTGGATCACAACGCCAACTACGGCGGCCGCTTCGCCACCAGCGAGGAGACCGACGCGACGATCGCCGAGGCGCACAGGGCCGGCGCCGACTTCCTCGGCTGCGACCCCGCCGAGGTCAGCTTCGGCGCCAACATGACCACGCTCACGTACTTCCTCGCCGAAGCCCTCGGGCGCCGTCTGCAGCCCGGCGACGAGATCGTGATCACGGCGCTCGACCACGAGGCCAACCGCAGCCCGTGGCTGCGGCTCGCGGAGCGCGGCGTCGTCGTCCGCGAGGTCCCCGTGGATCTCGCCACCTGCACCCTCGACTGGACGGCCTTCGAAGCGCTCGTCCAGCCGGGATGCACCAAGGTCGTTGCCCTGGGCTACGCGTCGAACGCCGTGGGCACCGTCAACGACGTCGCGCGCGCGGCCGCGATGGCGCGCGCCGCCGGCGCCTGGAGCATCGTGGACGCCGTGCACTACGCCCTGCACGGCCCCATCGACGTGCGCGCCGTGGGCTGCGACTTTCTGCTCTGCTCGGCGTACAAGTTCTTCGGCCCTCACGTCGGCCTCATGTACGCACGCCGCGAAGCCACGGCGCAGGTCGAGCCGTTGCGCCTGGCCACCCAGCACTCCGAGCCCCCGTACGTCTGGGAGACGGGCACGCTGAACTTCGAGGGCCTGGCGGGGACGACCGCCGCCATCGACTTCATCGCCGACCTCGGCGAGCGGCACGCGGCGCTGGTCGAGGACCGCCTGCCCGCCGGCCTGAAGGGCCGGCGCCGGGCGGTCGTCGCCGGCATGCTGGCCGGCGAGGTCTACGAGCAGCCCCTGGCGAAGTGGCTGCGCGAGCAGCTCGCCGGCATCCCCGGCGTTACGCTCTACGGGCCGCCGGAGGGCAGCCCGCGCACGTCCACCGTCTCGTTCACGCTCGACGGGTCCCTGGCCGGCGAGGCCGCGCGCACGCTAGGCGAGCGCGGCCTGTTCGTCTGGGACGGCGATTTCTACGCCGCGCGCCTCGTCGAGCTGCTCGGCCTGGCCCCGCGCGGCGGCCTGATCCGCGTCGGTCTCGCCCCGTACACGACGCAGGACGAGCTGGAGCGGCTCGTGACGGCGGTCGGCGATCTTTCACGGTCGGCGCGATGAGCACGGCCGGGCAGCCTTTGGCCGCCGGCCCCCAGCCGCGAGCGGCCGCCGGCCGCGCAGCGCCCCCGGAGGCCGACGGCGCCGGCCTGCGCACCATCCGCCTGTGCCTGCTGGGCTTCGGCAGCGTGGCGCGCGCCTTCTGCGCGCTCCTCGCGGAGCAGGAGCGCGTGCTGGCCGCGCGTCACGGCCTGCGCGTGCTGGTGACCGCCGCCGGCACCCGTCAAGGCAGTCTGCTGGCGCCGCAGGGCATGACGCCGGCGGCCGTGCTCGCGGCCATCGGCGAACGGCCGGCCCCGCCGCAGGCGGCCCGGCCGGCCGCCGAGCTCCTCTCGGCCTCGCGGGCCGATGTCCTCGTGGAGCTCACGGTCATGGAAGAGGACTTCGCCCCCGTCGCCACCGGCCACATCGAGACGGCGTTCGGCCTGGGCATGGACGTCGTCACGGCCAACAAAGGGCCCATCGCCTGGAATTGGCGGCGCGTGGCTGCGGCGGCCGAAGCCGCGGGCCGCCGCATCCGCTTCGAGAGCACGGTGATGGACGGTCTGCCCGTCTTCAGCCTGCTCGAGCTCGCCCTGCCGGACTGCCGCCTGCTGGGCTTCGAGGCCGTCTTCAACGCCACCACCAACTACATCATCGACGCGATGGGCATCGGCCGCTCTCTTGACGAGGCGCTGGCGCACGTGCAGGCCGAAGGCTACGCAGAGGCCGACCCCGCCCACGACATCGACGGCTGGGATGCGGCCTGCAAGGCGGCCGCACTTGCCAACGTCGCCATGGACGCCGGCATCACGCCTGCCGATATCGAGAAGCAGAGCCTCCGCGACGTGCCGCTCAAGCGCATCGCGCAGGCGCGCTCCAACGGCAACCGGCTGCGCCTGGTCACGACTGTATGGCGCGAGACGCCTGACGGCGTCGCGCCCGAGGCCGGCCCGGCCGGCCTGCGACATCCGCGCCGGTCCCTCGGCTCGTTGCCCGCCGGCCCCGTCCGCGGCCACGTGCGCGCCACCGAGCTCGACATCGACCACCCGCTGGCGCCCGTGGGCGGCGAGTCGCTGGGCGCCGTCCTGCACACCGATCTCATGGCCGACGTCTTCGTCTGCGAGATCGCCGGGCTCGTGCCGCAGACCGCGTACGGCGTGTACGCCGACCTGCTGCACCTGTGCCGGTACCGCTGACGGGCGGCGCCGCGTCCCCGGCGCCTTCTCCAGCGCCGCCGCCGCCGCTCCCGTCCCGCGCCGCGTCCCCGGCGCCGGCTCCTGCGGCTCCGCTCACGCCCGGCGCCGCGTCCCCGGCGCCGGCTCCTGCGGCGCTGCTCACGCCCGGCGCCGCGCCCGTGCGCGCCCACTCCTGGGTGCGCGCCCTCGTCGTCTCCGCGCTCATCCTGCTGGCGGGCGCCGTCCTCGGCGCCGCCGGCTTCGTCTTCGAGCAGTCGCGCGCCACCTGGAGGCCGCAGGTCGCGCCCACGAACAACGGCTGGCGCATCTCCACCTCGCACGGTCTGCAGCTCGGCGGCTCGACGCTCGGCGGCGACCATCTCGCCTGGGAGGCAGGACCGTTCACCTTGCTCACCGACCTACGCTCGGGCGACAGCAAGCTGCTCGGCGCCGCGGCGACGGCGGGTAGCGCGTCCGCGCCGTCCATGTCCGAGCGCTTCGTGGTGTGGCTGGAGGCGCCCGCGTCCGGCTATCAGGACGCGGTCGTCTGGGTCTACGAGATCTCCCGGGGGCGCCGCACGCGTCTCTCCGGTGTCCAGGGCATCTCGCAATCACCGGCGGTCTCGGGGACGACTGCCGTGTGGGAGGCCGACGGCGCCGGGGCCGACGCCCCGCGGATCAACGGCGCCGACCTCGTCACGGGGCGCCGCTTCTCTTTGGGCGAGAGCGGCGGCGCCGGCGAGCCGATCATCAGCGGCGCCCTGGTCGCCTGGGCGTCCCGGCGCCCCGATCCGGCGGCGCCGCCCGTCATCACCGTCGTCGACCTGACTGACGGCCGGCGCTGGAGCATCGCGCCCTACGCCGACGGGCGCGAAGGCAGCCTCCTCGGCATCGCGCTGGCCGGCCGCACGCTCGTCTGGGCGCGAGCGACCAGCGCTGCGCAAGCCGACCAGATCCTCGCCTACGACCTCGACACCGTGGCCGTGCGAGTGATTGCCCAGGCGGCCGATCTCGTGCCGCCGGCGGCGGACGGCGACCTCGTGATCTGGGCGCAGCCGTCGGCTGAAGGCGGCACGCAGGTCACGGGCCTTCGCCTCGGCGGCGGCGAGACCTTCCCGATCGCCGGCGTCCCGGGCGGCAGCGTGCGCAGCGTCCTCGTCAGCGGGAAGACGGTCGCCTGGCATGTCGCCGGCGCCTTGCTGTTCGACACCTACCTGCAGACGGCGAGGCTCCCCTGATGGCCTCCTGGTCGGCGCGACGCTCCCCGCGCCTCGGCCCGTTCGGCCAACTCGTCCTGCTCTGGATCCTCGTTGAGCTGTGGATCCTCAACATCGCCGACCTGCTGCTCACGCGCTACTCCCTATGGCTGGGGTTCGCCAAGGAGTCCAACGGCGTGATGGACTACTTCTTCCGCTCGGGGACGGTGCCGACGCTCGTCTTCAAGATCGGCATGGTGACCGTCGGCGCCCTGCTCCTCTGGCGCCTGCGCCACTATGTCACGGCGCTCGTTGCGGCGGCGCTGCTGACCGGCATCTTCGCCGCCGTCGTCGCCTATCAGACGCTCTGGGTGCTGAGCTTCTGACGGCGGGGTGGCGCCGCGCCGCGGCTCGCGCCGGGCGGCGGGGCCGGCTTCGCCCGCCCGCCCCCCGCCATCCCATTGTCATCTTGCCACTCGCGCTCTATGCCATCATACTGGTATCGATACCGTCATTGTCGTCATTGTGGCTAGGAGTCCGCCATGGTCCGCATGCAGATCCAGTTCACCGAGGCAGGCGCCGAGGCGCTGCGGCGCGAAGCCGGGCAGCGCCATGTGTCGATCTCCGCCGTCGTGCGCGAGGCGGTCGACGATCGTTTGTCGCACGGTCATCTCACCCCGTCCCGCGACGAGCTTCTCCGCCGCTCATTGGCGGCCATGGGGCGCTTCCACTCGGGGACCGGTGACGTCTCAGCCCGGCACGACGAGTACTTCGCCGATTCCATACTCGATTGACCGTCTTCGTCGACACATCGGCGCTGATCGCGTTTCTGGACGACGACGATCCCGCGCACAGCGTCTGCCGCGAGGCTTGGCGGCAAGCCGTTCTCGAAGCCGAAGGGCTGGTGACCACCGACTACGTCGTCGTCGAGGCCATCGCCGTGGCCCAGCGTCGGTGGGGCCTCGACGCCGTGCGCACGCTCGTCGACGAGCTCCTGCCGCTCATCGAGGTCGGTCCTGTTTCCACAGAGGATCGCACAGCCGCCCTCAATGCCCTGCTGGCGGCGGCGCGACGGCGCCTCAGCCTCGTCGACTGCGTCAGCTTCACCGTCATGCGCCGCCTGGGCATCCGCGAGTACCTGGGGCTGGATCCCCACTTCGAAGAGCAGGGCTTTGCGCGGTACGCGGCCGGGGGCTGAACGCCTGGGGTAGATGCGGAAGGGGGGGCGGGGCGCCCGCGGTCGCCCACTGCGGGAACCCCGCCCCGCCATCCCATTGTCATCTTGCCACTCGCGCTCTATGCCATCATACTGGTATCGATACCGTCATGGTGACCAAGGAGGCCGTCATCGTCCGCATGCAGATCCAGTTCACCGAGGAAGAGGTCGAGGCGCTGCGGCGCGAAGCCGGGCAGCGCCACGTGTCGATCTCCGCCGTCGTGCGCGAGGCGGTCGACGAGCGCCTCGATCACCCGCAGCCGCAGCCCTCACTCGAAGAACGCAAGGCGAGGGCCAAGGCCGCCTGCGGCCGCTTTCGTTCGGGCCTCGGCGATGTGTCCGCGCGGCACGACGAGTACTTCGCCGATTCCATCCTCGATTGACCGTGACAGACGGCAGGCGCGCGGCACCCCCCCGTCGTCACGCGTCCCGAGCGGCGCTCTCGACGGCCCGGGCGATCAGCGCCGCGGCGATCTTCACTTTGTACGCGTTTGGCCGGAGAGGCGTGCATTTCCGCGCCCACTCCGCGGCGGCCTCCCGGGCCGCGGCTGCGAGCCCGGCGGGCGACGCCTCGCGGCCGACAAGCGCCGCCTCGACCTCAGTCAAGCGCCACGGTACCGGGGCGGCGGCGCCGAGCACGACGCGCGCGCCGGCGACGCGGCCGTCGTCCACGTGCAGCGCCACGGCCACGGAGACGATCGGGAAGTCGATCGCTTTGCGCAGCCGGAACTTCTCGTACCAGCTCCGCAGGCCGGCGGCCGGCGCCGGCAGCCGCATTTCCGTCACCACCTCGTCAGGAGCGAGCACGGTCGATGACGCCGGCCCGACGGCGAAGATGTCCGCCGCGGCGAGCTCGCGCCGCGTGGTCACCACGGTTCCATCCAGCGCGACAAGCACCGGCGCCAGGTCCGACGGCGTGACGGCGATGCAGCCGCAGTTGAAGCAGCGCCGCGCCTCGCACGCAGCCTCCTGCCCGGGCACGGTGCAAGAGTCTTCGTCGCAGAGCGTGCGTGCGTCCGGCGGTGTGGCCGTCGCGGCACACCGCGGCGACGGCTCCACGCAGGTGGGGTCGAAGGTCTGGAAGCGCGGCCGGCCATCGCCGGCCGCGCCGGCCGTCTCACCGTGATGTGACGGCCCAGCGGCGGCGTCGCCGAGGAACGCCGCGATCGACTCCGCCGCTCTGCGGCCGGCCCCGAGAGCGGCGATCACCGTGGCCGGCCCCGTCGTCACGTCACCGCCGGCGAAGACGCCATCGAGGCTCGTCATGAGGGTCTCGGGATCGACCGCCAGGCGGCCGCCGTCCAGCGTCAGACCCTCGGCGGCCAGCGTCTCGGCCTCGACCCGCTGGCCGACGGCGAGGATCACCTCGTCGGCCGCGACGGTCGTGCGCTCGCTCTCGTCAAAGCTCGGCGCGAAGCAGCACTGGTCGTCGCGCACCGACGTGCAGCGCACCAACTCCATGCCGACGACCTGATCGTCGCGGCGGAGGAGCCGTGCGGGCCCGCACGAAGGCACGAGCTCGATTCCTTCCGCGAGTGCCTCCTCCACCTCCTCGAGGAGCGCCGGCATCTCGTCGCACGTCTCGAGGCACGCCACCGTGACCTGCGCGGCGCCCAGGCGCCGCGCGCTCACGGCCACGTCCATGGCGACGCTGCCGCCGCCGATCACAAGCACGCGCGGCCCCGGTACGCGGCGCTCGCCCGCGGCGACCCCCGCCAGGAAACGCAGCCCCGCCGGGAGCTCATCCTCGCCGTCGAGCCCGATGCGGGGAAGCGCCCACGCGCCGGTCGCGACGAACACCGCGTCGTGGTCCGCCCGCAGCTCCTCCAGGCTGATGTCCTCGCCCAGGGCAATGCCGCAGCGGAGCTCGACGCCGAGCGCCTCGAGCGCTTCGGTCGCGCGGTCCACCACCTCCGGCGCCAGACGATAGGCCGGGATGCCGTAGCGGAGCATCCCGCCGGGCTTGGCGGCGCGCTCGAAGACGGTGACGCCGTGGCCGCGCATCCGCAGGTAGTACGCGGCCGCAAGGCCGGCGGGTCCCGCGCCCACGACGGCGACCGATCTGCCGCTCGCCGGCGCCGGCCTGCCGAACAGCTCCGGATCGTCCAGGACGCGGTCGCCGAGGAAACGCTCTACCTCGCGCACGGAGACGGCCTCGTCGAACAGGCCACGATCGCAGTCGTCCTCGCAGGTGTGCGGACACACCCTTCCGGTCACGGCCGGCAGTGGGTTGCGCGCCAGCAGGCGGCGCGCCGCGCCGTCGACGTCGCCGGCGCGCAGCAGCTCCATGTACTCGGGGATCTCCACGGCCCCCGGGCACGCGGCGGTGCACGGGCGCGTGTCGACCTTCATCGAGCCGGCGATCGAGTGATACCGGCTGTCGCCGGTGAACGCGTTGCAGTACCGGCCTCCCTTTCGCGTGCAGTCGAAGGCGTCGTCGGCCGCGCGGTAGTACCAGCAGCGCGGCTCCTGGGCGAGGTTGCCACCCACGGTCCCCATGTTGCGCAGCTGCGGGGAGGCGATCGCATGGGCCGCCTGAGCGAGCGCCCGGTAGCGCTCGCGAACGAGAGGCTCGCGCTCCAGATCGCGGAGGCGCACGAGGCTCCCGATCGCCAGTCCGCCGGCGCGCTCCTCGATGCCGTCGAGCCCGGCGATGGTCTTCAGGTCGATGAGCGTGTCGGGCGCGCTCGCGTGGACACGGTCCTTGATGAGCCCGAGGAGGTCGGTGCCGCCGGCGATGGCCCGGGCGCGGCCGGCGGAAGCCTCGCCCAGCAACTCGGCGGCCTCGGCCGGCGACCGGGCGCCGCGGTGCGAAAAGCCCGCGGCGCGAGACGCTCTCGCCGGGGGAGCCGTCAGTGCCCCGCCACGGCCCGGCGCCGGCGCGGCTGCCGCAGGCGCCGGCGCGGCCCCGTCGGGCCGCGCCGGCGCGGCCTCCGTGCGCTCCGCCGCGACGGCTGCGGCCGCCGACAGGGCGTCCGCGGCGTCGAGACGCCGCCGTATCGCGCTGCTCAGCTCGTCGGCAACGGCCGGCCGGCCCTCCGCCCGTCGGGCCAGCGCGTCCAGGACCTTCTCCGGCTTCACGGGGATCTCGTTGATGCGCACGCCGGTGGCGTTGTAGATCGCGTTGAGAATGGCCCGCGGCGTACAGGTGATAGCGGACTCGCCGATGCCGCAGGCGCCGTACTCGCCGGCGCCGCGCCACACCTCGAGCAGCACCGGCTCGACAGTCGGCATGTCGAGCATCGTCGGCATGGTGTAGTCGATCCAGTCGAAAGACAGCGGCCGGCCGCTGGCGTCGTCGTAGACGACCTCCTCGTACAGGGTCTCGCCGATGGCCTGCACCTGGGCGCCGATCTGCTGCGCCTCGGCGCCCGCCGGGAACATCACCGTGCCGGCATCGTGCACGACCACGAGCCGCAGGATGTCGACCCTGCCGGTTTCCGCGTCGACCTCGACCTCTACGAATGAGGCGAGGTACGGGGCGCCGGTCTTCTCCGCCGGCATGTCGTCGGTCACCGTGACGTGCAGCGGCAGCATGTCGCCGGCCTGCATGATGTCGGTGACCGACCTGCCGGCCGGCGCCCCGCCGATGAGGATCTGCCCGCCGACGATGTCCACGTCCTCGGCGGGCGCCGCGAGCACGACGGCAGCCATGCGCACGAGCTGCTCCCTGAGCTCGGCCGCGGCCTGCGCCATCACCTCGGCATGAAGATAGGCGACGGAGCTGTCGGTCTGCACCATGTCCTTGAGCCCGGTCTCGGTGTCGGTGGTGGCGATCCACTCGACGTCGTCGGCGGTGACGCCGAGAAAGTCGAGCGCCTCGGCGCAGGCCAGCACCGCGCAGGTGCTGGAGCCGACGCCGGTCTCGACCTGCGGCGCCTGCAGGATCACCGAACCGTCCGGGTTGAGCGAGATGCCGACCTGCACGCGCCCGCGCGCCGCCTCCTGCCAGGCGGCATGCCAGGCGTGGTGGAACGAGAAGCCGAGGCCGCGCAGCTTGCCGTCGCCGCGGCCCGCGCCGGCGCCCGGCGCCGCGCGGCGCCGCCAGCCGATGCGCTCCGCGCCCGCGCGCAGGACCGCCGCCAGACTCTCGTTCGGCACGTCCTCCCATTCGTGGCTGAAGTTGCCGATGGCCACGTCGATGGGGTCGAGGCCGAGCTCCTCGGCGAGCGTGTCCACGGCGAGCCCGAGAGCCAGGTTGAACTGGATGTTGCCGATGCCCCGCATGCAGCCGCCGGGGATGGAGTTGGTGTAGACCGAGTGCCCCTTGAGCCGCACCGCGGGAATCCGCGGCAGCAGCACCTCGAGGGCGTCGAGCTCGAGCACCATCTTCACGGCGGCGTGCGTGTGCTCCGCATAGGCGCCGCTGTCGCCGAGCGCGCGGGTGGACAGCGCCGTCAGCCGTCCGTCGCGAGTAGCGCCGACGCGCATCGCGTAGTCGATGGCGTTGCGCGTGTCGTGGAAGTCCTCGCGGCGCGTGTGCTTGAAGCGCACGGGGCGACCCGTACGGCGCGCCAGGATGGCGGTAAAGATGAAAAAGATCTGGTCGCCGACGTTGCCACGGCCGAACGAGCCGCCCACGTAGGGGCAGATCACGCGGACCTTGTTCAGCGGCAGGTCCAGCATCTCGGCGATGTGCATGCGCGTCTGGTCGGCCTGGTAGAGGTTGGTCCAGCAGGTGAGCTTGTCGCCCTTCCAGCGTACCAGGCAGCCGCGCGTGTCCAGGCAGCCGTGATCGGCGCGGTGGTGGCGGGAGGAGACCTCGATAGTCACGTCGGCCGCGGCGAACCCGGCCTCCACGTCGCCGCGCTCGTAGAAGACGTCCTGCTGGGTGTCCTCGGCGACGGGAAACAGGTTGTTGGCGGGGTTGATCTCGGGGTGGATGAGGGGGGCGCCCGCGGCGAGAGCGTCCTCGGGGCGCAGCGCGAACGGCAGCTCCTCCCACCGCACCTCGAGGAGGCGCAGCGCCTCCTCGGCGATCTCCTCGCTCTCGGCGGCCACCACGGCGCCGGCCTCGTCACCGGCCCAGGTGACGTGGTCGGACAGCACGCGCCGGTCGCGCAGGCTCGGCCAGTACATCTGCTTGTAGCCGGCCGTGTTCATGCTGGTCCAGGCGTTGGTGGTCGGCTTGAGCGCCGCCACCTCGGGATCGGCGCAGGTCAGCACGCAGTGCACGCCCGCCAGCGCCTCGGCCTTCGCGGTATCGATGCCGACGATACGCGCGTGGGGGAAGGGGCTGCGCAGCACCCTGGCGTGGAGGAGCCCGGGAAAACGGATGCCGAGGGCGATGTCGTCCAGGTAGTCGGCCCTGCCGCCGGCCTTGTCCGGCCCATCGACGCGCGGCCGGTACGTGCCCACATAGCGGTGCGGATCGCGGGGCACGAAGCGCGGCGGCGTCACGTCTCCGCGCTCCCCGTCTCAGCGGCTGGGGCTCCCGCGGCGGGCACGGCGAAGCCCTCCCGGTTCGCCGCGTCGCGCCGCGCCGGCGCCGCGGCCAGCACCGCCTGCGCGATGCCCTGGTAGCAACCGCAGCGGCAGAGGTTGCCGGCCAGCGCCTCCTTGACCTCGTCGAGGGTCGGGTCGGGGTTCTCGTTGAGGAAGGCCGCGGCCGTCATCACAGCCCCCGGCGTACAGAAGCCGCACTGCAGGGCGGTCCCGTGACCGGGCTCGCACTGACAGGCGAAGGCCTTGACGACGGGGTCGTCGTCGGGCAGCCCCTCGATGGTGAGCACCTCGTGGCCGGCCGCCTCCACGGCGAGGACCATGCACGACAGCACGGCTCTGCCGTCCATGATGACCGTGCAGGCGCCGCAGGCGCCCTCGTCGCAGGCGACCTTCAGCCCGGTCAGGCCGAGACGCTCGCGCAGCACGTCGGCGAGCGTCTGCGTGGCCGCGATGTCATGGCCGAGGACGAAGCCGTGCTCGCGTCCGTTGACCGAGATCGAGATCCGCGCTACCGATACGTCCACCGTCTCCATGCTCCGTCCTACCGCGCGCGCGCCGGCGCGCTCGCGCCGAGATACTGGGCGCGCAGGTCCTCGCGCTCCAGCAGTTCCGCGCCGGCGCCCTCATCGACGATGGCGCCGTTGCGCAACACATAGGCCCGGTCGGCGAACTCCAGAACCTGGTAGGCGTTCTGCTCGACGATGAGGATGGTCAGGCCTTCGCGCCGCAGAGCCTGGATGAGGTCGAAGACCTTGTCCACGAGGATCGGCGCGAGGCCGAGCGACGGCTCGTCGAGCAGCAGCAGACGCGGCCCCGACATCACCGCCCTCGCGATGGCGAGCTGCTGTGCCTCGCCCCCGGAGAGCAGGCCGGCCTGCTGTTCAAGCCGCTCGCGAAGCACCGGGAAGAGGTCCATCACGCGCTCCAGATCCTGCCGGGCGGCGGCCTTATCCCGGCGGGACGCCGCCCCGAGCGCGAGGTTGTCGCGGACGCTGAGCCGGCCGAACAGCCGGCGCCGTTCGGGCACGAGGGTGAGGCCCCCGCGCACGATGCTCTCGGTGTCGCGACCGGTGATATCGCTGCCCTCGAACTCGACGACGCCGCCGGCTGGGCGCACGAGCCCGATGATGCCGTTGAGCGCCGACGACTTCCCGGCGCCGTTGGGGCCGAGCACGGCGACGATCTGGCCGGCATCGACACGCAGCGAGATGCCGTGCAGCGCCTCGATGCCGCCGTACTTGACCACCAGGTCGTCGACGACGAGCAGGGACCGCTTACCGATGTCGGTGCGCTCGCTCATGTGGGTAGGGCGTCGGAGCTCCTTGCTACGGCTTGGGGATGTACGCCGGCGTGATGGCCTCCTTGAACACGAACTTCCCGTTCTCCACTTCGACGATCGTGACGGTCTTGGAGGGCACGCCGTCCGTGCCGGCGTAGGTGATGGCGCCGCTGACCACCTCGACGCCGCTCAGCTGGGCCAGCGTGTCGGCGATCGCCTTGGGGTCGGTGGACCCGGCCTGCTCGACGGTCGCCTTCACGACGTCGATGGTGTCGCCGCCCAGGGCCGCCAGCGCGGGAGCCTCCGGAGGCTTGCCCTGGAACTCGGTGAGCCCGGCCATGAAGTCGGCGAAGCGGCTGCCCGGAGTGGGAAAGCCGTGCGTCGTGAAGACGATGCCGTTCGCATCCTTGCCGGCGAGATCGATCAGCGGCTGCTGGTCGCAGCCGTCGGCGCCGTAGAGCGGCGCCTTCACGCCGGCCGCGCGGAGCTGGCGCACGAACACGCCGATGTCCGGCGGGAACATGCCGGTGTAGATGACGTCCGGCTGCGGGTCGAGCGCCTGGATCCTGGTGACCTGCGCGGCGAAGTCCTGCTGGCCGATGGTGAAGGCGGTGTCGCCGATGGTCTTGCCGCCGCCCTGCGCGAAGGCGTCCGAGAAGAACTCCGGCAGGCGCGCCGTGTACGACAGGTCGGGTGACGTGAGCGTGTACGCCGTCTTGTAGCCCTGCTTGAGGGCGTACTCAGCGGAGGCGGCGGCCTGCACGTTGTCGCCGAAGGCCACGAGATAGGCCTTGCTGCCGCCGACGACGACGTACTCAGGCTGCGTGGAGCAGGCGCTGAGCACGGGCACGCCCGCCTTCGCCGCGGTCTGGATCACTCCGGCGGCCATGCCGGGGAACGCCGGGCCGATGATGACCTGGGCACCGGCGTCGAGCAGCTCTTGCGTGACGGTGCCGCCCAGAGCCGGGTCGCTCTTCATGTCCTTGATGATGAGCTCGACCTGCTTACCGTCGATGCCCCCCGCCTTGTTGACCCGGTCGACCTCGTACTTCATCGCCTCCGACGCGGGCACGTCGCCCGGCGCCGCGTCGCCGACCAGGCCGAGAGCGGCGCCGATGATGACCTTGCCGCCGCCGGGGCTGCTGGAGTCGCTGGTCGTGGTGTCGCCGCCTCCGCAGCCGAGCGCCAGGGCCGCCGCGGCGACCGCGAGGGCCGCGATGACGACGATGGCCAGTGCGCGCCTGTATCCCTTCATGATGCTCCCCTGTTCACGTTCGTCCTCATGATCATTGTCTGTCTCACGCTCCGGCTCTGAGATCGCCGGATTCCGCCAACGAAGGCCTGGGTGCGGGCTGCCCCACGCGGGCGCCCGGTCTTGCGGTCGCCCCCGATGTCGCGCTCCGCGCGCCGAGGTAGGCCTCGACGACCAGCGGGTCGCCCTGCACTTCCGCCGGCGTGCCGGCGGCGATGACGCGCCCCGCGTCGAGCACGTAGATGCGCTCGCAGAGCGCCATGACAAAGTGCAGGTCGTGGTCGATCAGCAGCACCCCGCAGCCGGCCTGGTCCCTGATGCCGCGCACCACGTGCACCAGCTCCGCCGACTCCTCGTCGTTGAGGCCCGCGGCCGGCTCGTCCAGCAGCAGGACCGCCGGGGCGAGCGCCACGGCGCGGGCGATCTCAACCTCGCGCTGACGGCCGTAGGGCAGCACGCCTGCTTTGCGCTCGGCGATCTCCTCGAAGCCGAACTGCGCCAGCACGTCCGCGGCCGCACGCGCGACCGCGGACCGGCGGCGGCGCGCCACCGAGGCCGCGACCTCGATGTTCTGGTCGACGGTCAGCTCACGGAACAGCTTTGTCGTCTGGAAGGTGCGAGCCACGCCGCGGCGCGCGATCTGATGGGGGTGCAGATGGTCGAGCCGCACGCCGTCGAGCGTCACCTCTCCGGACGTCATCTCGTACATCCCCGAGATGAGGTTGAGGAGCGTGGTCTTGCCGGCGCCGTTGGGCCCGATCAGCCCCACGATCTCACCACCGCGCACCTCGAGCGAGACGTCCTGTACGGCGGCAAGGCCGGCGAAGTGTTTCGAGGCCTTCGTCACGACCAGGGTCGCCGGCGCGGGCGCCTGTGCCTTCCCGCCGACGGCGGAGCCGGCGCCGACGGCGGAGCCGGCGCCGACGGCGGAGCCGGCGCCCCGGCGCCGCGGCAGGAGACCGTCGATCTCGCGATCGCCCAGCAACCCCGACGGGCGCCAGATCATCACCACGATGATGATGGCTCCCTGCACGAGGAGGGAGAGACCGGCGAGCGCCGGAACCTGCCAGCCGAGGATGACGGGGCCGTCGCCGAGATACCGGGCGCCTTCCGCGAAGACGCTGACGAGGAACGTGCCGAGCACCGCTCCGCTGACACTGTACTCGCCGCCGAGGACGAGCATGGTGAGCGTGAGAAACAGCAAGGTGAAGTAGAAGCCCACGGGGCTGATGGCGCCGAGAAAGTGCGCCATCAGCACGCCGCCGAGGGCGCACAACGCGCAGCTCAGCACCCAGGCCCAGTACCGCGAGCGGACCACCTGGACGCCGCTCGCGGCGGCGGCCACCGCATCTTCGCGCGTCGCCTGCACGCGCAGGCCGAGCCGCGAGGCCTTGAAGAGCCTGGCGACCATGAGCGCCGCGAGCACGGCGGCGAGCGCCCACCAGATCGTGGTCGTGGAAGGGATGCCGTAGAAGGCCTCGGCGCCGCCGGTGACGCTCCTCCAGTTGGTGAGCACGGCGAAGACGACGATGACGAGGGCCAGGGTGACGATGGTGGCGCTGATGCCGGAGAGCCGCGCCAGCGCGAGACCGATGAGCGCGGCCAGCGCCGTGGTCAGCAGGATCGCTGCGAGCATCGCCAGCGGCACGGGCAGCTCCACGCGGGCGAGGCCGAGCGGAGCGTCGGCGATAAGCGTGCCCTTGATGAGCGCCGGGGTGCTGAGGATCGCCGAGATGTAGGCGCCGATGCCGGCGAAGGAGACGTGCGCGAGGGTGAGCACACCGGAGTTCCCCGCGAACACCTGCAGTCCCAGCACGATGACGAGATTCATGAGCAGCACGATGGCCACGCCGCGCTCCGAACCCCCGAGCGAGGCGTAGGCAAGCGTGACCGCGGCCACGATGGCGAAGAGGGCCGCGGCGCCGAAAGCCGCGCGCGACAGGTCGCGACGGTAGAGGTTCACACGCGCTCCGCGCTGCTCTCGCCGAACAGCCCACCGGGCCTGATCACCAGGGCTACGGCGACGAAGATGAACACGTACCCGGTGGCGAACCCGCTCATCCCCTGCGGCAGCCAGGCGCGAAGGGCGACCTCCACGAACCCCAGCGCGAAGCCGCCGGCCAGGGCGCCCCAGAGGTTGCCGAGGCCGCCGATGACGTTGGCGACGAAGGCGTTGATGCCGAGGAACATGCCCATGTGCGGGTTGACCGCGCCGCGGCGGGCGAGGATCAGCACTGCAGCCAGGCCGGCGAGCAGACCGGAGATGGCGAAGGCCGCGACGATGATGGCGTTCGCCTTGACGCCCATCAGCCGGACGGCGTTGAAGTCCTCGGACGCGGCCCGCATGGCCTTGCCGATAACCGTTCTCTTCAGCAGCAGCAGCAGGAGCAGTACGGCCACGGCGGTGACGCCGATGGTGAGGATGTGCTCGGCCTGGATGCGCAGGCCGCCGACGTGCACCGCCGCGGAGATCCAGTCGGGGGCGGGCACAGCCTTGACGCGCGGCGAAACGAAGGTCTCGAAGGCGGCGGCGATCATGATGCTCACGCCCAGCGAGGTCAGCATCATGGTCAGCGGGCTCGCGTTGCGCACCGGCCGGAACGCCAGACGCTCCATGGCCAGCGCCGCCGCCATCGTGCCGAGTATGCCGAGCAGCGCAAACGCCCACCACGGCAGGCCCAGGGCGAGCCCGCCGAGCATGACGTAGCCGCAGACGGTGATCAGCTCGCCGTGAGCGAAGTTCACGAGCCCGACGATGCTGAAGACGATGGCCAGCCCCAGAGCGAGCAGCGCGTAGGTGCTCCCCAGGCTGACACCGTTGAGGATCTGCTGCAGGACGTCGGTCAAGCGGTGGCCGCCTCGCAGCGCGAAGCCGAACGAATCACTGCTGAGCAAGCCGGCCGAATCATCCCTGCCGTGCGCCCTTCATACATCCGCGGTGCATAGAAGTCGCGGTAGTATACAGGCACGACGACACCAGGGCAGACGACGACGGGGGGCGGGAGGCCCTTCCGGCCTCCCGCCCCCCGTCGCTCGTGTCACGCTGCCCGCGTCAGACGCCGGCGGGCAGCGTGCTCAGACGGTCCTTCACGATCTTCGTCGCCGTGGCGATCACGTCGAGGCTGCGGTCGACCTCGGTCTGGGTGTGCGCCGTGCAGGCGAAGAAGCGCTCGAAGTTGAAGTTGTGGAAGTACACGCCGCGCGACTGGCACTCGGTCTGCAGCATGCCGAAGAAGCGCGTGTCGCTGGCCCGCGCCTGGCGGTACTTCGTGACCGGGCCTTCCTGCCCGAAGAACACCTGCCACATGGGCCCGACCTGGCTGATGTACGCGGGCACGCCGTTCTCGGCGAAGATGCCGCGCATGCCCTGCACCATCGCGTTGGCGATCGTGTTGAGGTGCCCGTACACACGCTCACGGTCGTTGATGAGGATGTCGAGGGTGGCGTTCATCCCCGCCAGGGTCAGCGGATTGCCGCTGTAGGTGCCGCCGTGCAGCACGGTGCCGTCGGCCTCGAGCGCCATGATCTCCTTCTTGCCGCCGAAGGCCGCCGCGCCCGGAGTGCCGCCGCCGACCGCCTTGGCCACGCAGGTGATGTCGGGGATTACGTCGTAAAGCTCCTGGGCGCCGCCCAGCGACACGCGGAAGCCGGTGATGATCTCGTCGAAGATGAGCAGCACGCCGTTGTCGTCGCAGATGGTGCGCAGGCCCTCGAGAAAGCCGGGCTCGGGAGGGATGATGCCGGCGTCCGCGAGAATGGGCTCCGCGAGCACGCAGGCCAGCTGGTCGCGGTTGCGCTTGATGACCGTCTCGACGGCGTCCAGATCGTTGAAGCAGGCGACGACCATCGTCTCTTCGAGCGCCCTGGGGATGCCGGCCGACGACGGCAGGGTACGCGGAAAGCGCTCGGTGCCGGCCGCCCCCATCGCCGTGATGTGGCTGAACGCGTGGCAATCGAGGAAGCCGTTGTAGCTGCCTTCCCACTTGAGGACCTTGTCTTTGCCGGTGTAGGCGCGGGCGAGGCGGATGGCCGCCTGCGTGGCCTCGCTGCCCGAGTTGGCGAAGCGCACCTCGTCGATGCCGGGCACGCACTGCACGATCTTGCGACCCACCTCGTAGTCGAGCTCGTGGGGGAACGTGTAGAGCATGCCGCCCTGGGTGATCTGCGCGACGATGGCGTCGAGGATGGGCTTGGGCCGGTGGCCGAAGATCATCGGCCCGTAGCCGATGCACCAGTCGATGTAGGCGTTGCCATCGACGTCGAAGAAGTAGGCGCCTTCGCCGCGATCCATCACGATGGGGCGCGTGCCGATGAGGCGCGCGTAGCTTGACTCGCCTCCGGAGACGACCTCCTGGCACTTGGCGAACATCTCGCGGGTCCTGCTGAGGTGACTGTCGTCAATGAGGTTATCGTCCATGGGACTCTCGACTCCTTCAAGAGCGGCCGGGCGCGGCGCGGCGACCCACGGGTGTGGGGCCGGGTCCCCGAAGGGTCGTCAGAGTCTACTCGATTCGGCCGGGCAGGTGAACGTCGGGCGTGCGACCCGGTCGGGGACGGCGCCTGCCCGAGACGTCAGACCGGCCCGTACGCGTCCAGCCTGACGTCGGCGGCCACCGTGTACGTCATCTCGGTGCAGGCGGCGATCTCCTCGAGCGTGTGGCCGCGGGCCACCTCCTCGAGGACGAAGCCGCCCTCCGGCCGGCGCCGGAACAGTGCTCGCTCGGTGATGATGACGTCGCACTCGCCGGCCCCCGTCAGCGGCAGTGTGCAGCGCGCGACCAGCTTCGCGGAGCCGTCCCTGGCGCAGTGCTCGGTGAGCACGTAGACGGTGCGCGCCCCGGCGACGAGGTCCATGGCGCCGCCCATGCCGATCTTTCTGCCCGGCATCTCGTAGTTGGCGATGTTGCCGTCGCCGTCCACCTGCAGGGTGCCGAGCATCGTCGCGGCGACGCGCCCGCCGCGGATCATGGCGAACGAGGTCGCCGTGTCGAAGTAGCAGCCTCCGGGCAGCAGCGTGACGAAGAGGTTGCCGGCGTTGCGGCGGTCCGGATCCTCGGCGCCGGGCGGCGAGACGGGGCCCACACACGTGATCCCGTTCTCCGCCTGGATGACAACGTCGATGCCCGCCGGGATGTAGTTGGCGACCAGCATGGGGATGCCGGCGCCGAGGTTGGTGACCTGCCCGTCCTCGAGCTCCAGGGCGGCGCGGGCGGCGATGAGGCAGCGGCAGTCGGGCGTCATCGCCGCACCCCGCAGTAGCTCACGTCGGCGCGCACCACGGCGTCCACGAAGACGCCCGGCGCGTGCACCTTCTCCGGGTCGAGCTCGCCGACGCTGTAGGCGTGCTCGACCTCGGCGATCACGTAGTCGGCGCAGGTCGCGACCGTGGTGTTGTAGTTGCGCGCCGTGCCGCGGAAGCACAGGTTGCCGACGAGGTCGCCGGCGTGCGCGCGCACGAACGCCACGTCGGCGCGCACGGCTTTCTCCCATAAGTAGACGCGGCCGTCCACGGTCACCTTTTCGTGACCCTCTTCGACGGCCGTGCCCACGCCGACGGGCGTGAGAAAGCCGCCAAGGCCGGCGCCGCCGCAGCGCAGCATCTCGATGAGGTTGCCCTGGGGCACCCACTCCAGCTCGAGATCCCCGGCCTCGACCGCCCGGCCCACAGCCGGCGTGTAGCCGACGTGGCAGCAGTGCAGCTCGCGCACCATCCCGGCCTTGACCAGCTCGACCACGCCGTCGTCCCCGTAGCCGCCGTCGTTGGACCAGATCGCGAGGTCGTGGACCGGCCGCGTCGCCAACGCCCGGATGAGCGTGAGCGGCACGCCCTGGCTCAGGAACCCTCCCAGGGCCAGGGTCATGCCCGACTCTACGCGGGCGACCGCTTCGTCGATGGGGATCATCTTGTTGAGCGCCATGTCGATCACCTCACGGTCGGCGGTGTGTCGGGGTCGGGTCGTACCTCGGCTTTCGGCTCCTGATCGGCCTCCGGCTCCGGGCACTCGCCGACGAACGGCGCCACGTCGACGACGGCGTCGAGACGGGCGATGCCGCGTGCCACACGCCCCGCGGTCGGTTCATCGGCGTCGATGCCCAGGGTGATGTACGTGTGGGCGCGGTCGGGCAGGCGCCGGACGACCACGGTCTCGATGTTGACGCCACGGCGCGAGACCTGCGCGGCGACGCGCGCCAGGACTGACGGCCTGTCCTTCACCAGCACGCGCAGCCAGCGATGTCCCGAGTCGCTGCTCACCGAGACATCGGTGGTGGGGAAGTTCGCGGCCAGCGCCTCGAGGCGCGCCCACTTCTCTTTGATGGCGGCGCGCGCGGCCTCCACGTCGAACGCCACCCCCGCGAACCGTTTCTGCCGCGCGAGATAGTCCTCGAGCGGGGTGCCGTCGGCGCGGGCATTGATGCGGTACCGGCGCCCGTTGAACACCTCGTAGAGCGGGAACACGCCGCAGGCGACGGCCAGCCGCGACAGCTCCACCGTGTCGGCGGGCTCCGACTTCCAGCCCGCGGGGCAGGGAGACAGGAGGAGCAGAAAGCGAAAACCGCGGGTCGTCTGAGCCACGGCCAGCTTGCGCATGAAGTCGTCGTGGTGGGCCAGCGACAGCGTGGCCGCATAAGGCACCCCGTGCGCCGCCATGATGGCCATGACGTCCTTCTTCGGCTCGAGCTTCCCCGTCGGCGTGGTGGTCGTCCGCGCGCCGGCGGGGGTCGCGCCGCTGCGCTGACCGCCGGTGTTGCCGTAGATCTCGTTGTCGTAGCACACGTAGATGACGTCTTCGTTGCGTTCCGCCGCCGCGGAGAGCGTCGCCATGCCGATGTCGTAGGTGCCGCCGTCGCCGGCCCAGCAGATCGTCGGGTCGGGCTCGTCGTTCAGCTCGTGGACGCGGCTCACGCCGGTGGCCACGGCCGGCGCGCTCGCGAAGGTGCTGCCGACCGCCGGCACGCCGTAGGCGCTGTCGGGAAAAGCACCCGGCGTGGCCACCGCGCAGCACGCCGGCACCACCAGCGTGAGCATGCCGCCGTGAAGGGCCCGATCGAGCCACTGCAGGCCCAGAGACATGCCGCAGCCCGCGCAGGCGCTGTTGCCGGGGCGCCACAGCGGCTCGCTGCGCGTGACCACGACGCCCGCGCCCTGGGCCGGATCCTCAGCCATCACCCCTCCTCCTCGAAGAACACAGGGGGCCCGGGGCGCTCACGCGCCGCGAGGTCGTCGACGATGGCGTCGATCACCGCGTGCGGCACATCGGTGCCGCCGAGGCCCACGATATAATCCTGGACCAGGACGTCCGAGCGCCCCGCGAGGCTCGCGACGACCTCGCCCCAGAAGATGCCGCCGGAGCCCGGCGAGTGGTTGCGGTCCAGCACCGCCACGCGGCGCGCCGGTCCGAGCGCGCGCACGAGCGCGTCCCGCAAGAAGGGACGAAACAGCTTGGCGCGCACGAGGCCCACGCGCTCACCGCGGGCGCGGCGGTCCTCCACTACGTGCAGCGCCGTGCGCGCCATGGTGTTGCAGGCGACTATCACGAGGTCTGCGTCGTCCGTGTGGGCGGCGGGGAAAGCCCCGGCGGGCCGCCTCCCGAACACGGTCTCGAACTCGTCAAGCACCCCTTCCATGACGTGCGGCACGGCCTGCATGGCGTGCTCGATGTCCTCGCGCTGGCGCTGGGTGTCGCGCGGCCACGTCAGCCCACCGTAGATCCGCGGGTGGTCCCGCCTGATGCGGTGCGGGAGGTCGAGGGGCGGCAGAAAGGCGTCGACCTGGCTCTGATCCGGAAGGTCGACGTCCATGAGGGCGTGAGAGAGCACGAAACCGTCCTGCGCGACGAGAGCCGGGAGCAGGACGCGGGGATCCTCGGCGACGCGAAAGGCGACCAGGATGGTGTCGACGAGGTCCTGGTGCGACTCGCAGTAGAACTGCAGCATGGCGGCGTCCCGCAACGCCAGGCTGTCGCCTTGATCGACCCAGATGTTCCAGGGTGGGCCGATAGTACGGTTCGAGACGACCAGGACGATGGGCAGGCGATAGTAGCCTGCCGCAAACACGTTTTCGGTCATGTAGAGCAGCCCGTTGGCGGCGCTCGCCGTGAAGGCGCGGGCGCCGGCGATGGACGCCCCGATGCAGACTCCCATGGCGCTGTGCTCGGACTCCACGGTCACCACGGCGCCCTTGGTGAAGGGGTAGGCCGTAAGAGTCTCCATGATCTCCGTCTGCGGCGTGATGGGGTACACGCCGCTGCAGCAGCCGCGGGCGACGCGGTTGGCCTCGCCGGCGGCTGCCAGCATGGCCCCCGCGGCCTGGTTCCCGGTGACGAGCGCTCGTGGCATCGGCTGCTCCGCTCAGATCGCTGCGGTGAAAAGGACTCCGCGCGGGCAGGCCGCGGCGCACAGCCCGCACCCCTTGCAGTAGTCGTAGTCGGCCTCGGGCGGGCAGCCCTCGGCGTGCCGCAGCACGCCCTCCGGACAGTAGATGACGCAGAGGTCGCAGCCCGTGCAGGCGCCGCAGGAGAAGCAGCGCGAGGCCTCCGCCGTCAGGGGGTCATGGCCGGACCGCCGCGCGAACCCCCGGCGTACCTCCGCGAAGTCGCGGCGGCGCAGGCGGGGCGCCACGTGCGAGACCGGCTCCGGGGGGATCCGCGGAAAGGCCCCAAGATGGACGGCCTCGGGGCCGGCGAGCGGCGCGTCTTCCGGCCGTTCGGCAGCGGCCGCTGCTGCTTCTGCGTCCCCCTCCGCACCGGCGAGCGCGGCGTGGATGGCCAAGGCAGCGCGCCGGCCGCTGCCGATAGCCGCCGAGACGGTGCCCTCGCCGCCGACGAGATCGCCGCAGACGAAGACCACCGCAGAGGCGCTCTCCAAGGATAGGGGACCGCGGAACGACGCTTCCGGCGGCGGGAACAGTGAAAGGTCGCCGTCCTGACCCACGGCAAGGAGCAAACGATCGCACGACATCTCGACGAGCGCCTCGTCGCCGTCGACGGCCGTCGGACGCGGCCGCCCGCTCTCGTCCGGTTCGCCGAGCACCATGCGCCGGCACACGAGGCCGGTGCGCCCGTCGCGCACGCAGAGTCCGGCTGGCGCGAGCAGCTCCTCGATCACCACGCCTTCTTCGAGCGCCTCGTCGACCTCCTCGGCGATAGCCGGCATCTCGGCGCGCGTCCGCCGATACACGACGCGCACGTCGCGCGCTCCGAGCCGCACGGCGGTGCGGGCCGCGTCCACCGCCGTGTTGCCGCCGCCGACGACCACGACCGCCGCCCCGCTCAGATCCTCGGCGTCGACACGCGTGTGCGCGAGAAACTCCAGACC
>Ga0194058_10000051_pt1 | contig 38904 bp, 32 predicted proteins | sample SepL4417m_MetaG_FD_155490 | JGI IMG/M metagenome (GOLD analysis project Ga0194058, IMG submission 155490) | Anoxic zone freshwater microbial communities from boreal shield lake in IISD Experimental Lakes Area, Ontario, Canada - Sep2016-L442-17m | ecosystem: Environmental > Aquatic > Freshwater... | reverse complement strand
AGAATCAGGAGGCCTTCGGCATCCTCCGCAAGGCCAAGCTCTTTCGCGCTGCACATCATCCCTTCGCTCTCGACCCCACGCAGCTTGCCGGACTTGATTTTAAAGCCCCCAGGCATCACCGCGCCATGAAGCGCGAGCGGGACTTTATCCCCGGGCTTGTAGTTCTTTGCCCCGCAGACGATCTGCCGGGGAGTTCCGGAACCGTCGTCCACGCGACAAATGCTCAGGCGATCGGCATTCGGGTGCGGGCTCGATTCAAGGATCTGCGCGACGACGACCTTTTCAATGTCCGCGCCCCGCCGCTCGACCGACCCCACCTCCAGGCCAGCCCGCCGGAAGAGAGCCTCGAGCTCAGGGGCGGTGAGGCGGCAATCTATTAGCTCGAGGAGCCAGTTGAGCGAAACTTTCATGTGCGTTTGGAAATCAAAAAAGATGGAGCGAGATGAGTCATCTTTATTATTGGAAAATCATCCCGTGGTAAAGACCGCGTTCGTCTGAACAGGAAATTACTGAACTCTGGTGCATCTCGGGCGGCAGCCGCTTCCACAGCCTTCTGCGTTGCACCGTCAATGTAGATGGTCATCTGTGCCATGACCAGAACTATGGGGTGGGAAATGCAAGTATATATTGACACGTATATGTGGTTTCTCTGGGGGAAAAGCCGTCCAAATGTTTATCAATCTCTTTAAACTTCTGCGCTACGCATCCAGAGCGGTCATGATTTGCTGCATTCCGAAATTGAGGAGGAACTCGAGTAGTATGAGGCGAAGCCGTCTTTGAGCTTCACAAAAGGCTGACGACTGCGGAAATGAAGCTGTCTTCGACGAACGGAACTTGACCGAACACGATCTGCGGTTCGCCTTCCAGTTTTGCGGCAATGTGCCCCTTTCCAAGCAAGCGTTCAGCCCCCTTTTCTCCGAGCGCAATTTCGGACGTGCCTTCCCCGTCAACACGCAGGACGAGCCGATTGCCCAAGTTCGACCGGAGCTGCATGGGCATCACGTTCGCGTCAGGCCGTTGAGCGGCAAAGACGAGGTAAATTCCGGCCGCGCGCGCCTTAACTCCCAACCTACTGACGATATTGGAGACGGCGTCCGCATAGCTCTCAGTCATCATCCATTCGGCGAATTCATCGTGGATGATCCACAAAAACGGGAAGCGCTCCGTGGCGTCAGGCTTTTTGTTCAGGTCGAAAATATTTGCAACCTTGTTCACTTTGAGGACGGTGTATCTGCGGTTCATCTCGCCGACCAATTCCTCAAGTTTTGCGATAGCCTTGTCTTGGTCATCAATTATGCCATCCTGCAAATGTGGCATCCCTTCAAAGGCAAAGTAATCGACACCGAGCTTCGGGTCGATAAGGACGATCTTTGCCTGTTCGGGGGTATTCGTGCAGGCGATCCCGAGCACGATATTTTGCATGAGCACCGACTTGCCGCTCCCGGTTGATCCGGCAATCAGCGTGTGCGGTGCGTTCGACTTCGGCGACAGAAAGAGGGGACAGCTGTCCTCCTCCTTCACGCCGATGAGCAGATTGTAGTTTCCTTGCGAGCAGTCGGGGTTCCACGTTTTCCAGACCTCCGCGAGATGGAGAATGCGGCGGTTCGGACGCGCGATGGCTATGGCGACGATGCCCGGCTCGCCACGGACAGAAACCATGTTCAACCCATGCGTGGTCAGGAACTCGGAGCGGCGCTTTAGCACCTGTTCGACAGTGAGGTTGCCGCTGCCCTGGAATTTCAGCAGCGCCGCGTTCGGGGTCAAAGTTTTCGTGTCGAGCTTCGATTGAAGCTGGAACTGCTGCAATGCGCCTTTGCACCGGCTCTCGACCTGTTTGAGCCATTCCTCATCGGCGGCACTGTCTTGCGTGCCGCCGGAGTAGTTCGCGACGAGTTCACCGATTGCTGGATAGGCCCAGAGCGAAGCCGACCCAGAGGCCGGATCGCTCATCGGATCAGCCTGTGTGGACGCGGGCGTATCTGCGGGCATCGCGGGCGTCGCGGGCGTCGGTGCTGGTGGGACTGCGGGAGGCTGTGGGCCTGATGGTCCCGCGCCGGGCGATGCTCCTCCATTTGGTGAATCATCATCGGTGCTCGGGTGCTGGACGATCTGAATGCGCTTGGACGGCGTCCGGTAGGCTTGCGTGCTCCAAATGTCTTCACCTGCGATGGCTTTGCGAATACCAGTCGGGTTCGAGTCCTTCCAGTAACTCGTCACCACCTCCCGTAGTCGTGCTCGCGAGAAGACCTCCTGCCATGACTGCTCGGCCTCGGCGACGGTCACGAAATCCGAACACTCGGGTGCGTCGGTCGGGCCGGACACAAAGATGTGTGAGTATCCGCGCATGTGGATGCCGCATTCGCCGTCACGCACCGCTCTCCGCCACGCGGCCAGGTCAATCGGGGAGTTCGCGGGGAACTGAATCCCGTTCAGCATCAAGTCCGAGAATCGCGAGAGCCACAAATCGCGGTCTAGCCGCTTGGGGTCGCCGAAGAGTGCATCGTGGATTCGGCGCACGGTGTCTCTGAGTTGCTTCTGCGATTCCTTCCGTTTCGCGGCGAGGCTGGCGTAGTCGATATACTTCGACTCTGCAATGATGACGGCGAGTTGGAGTCCGTCGTCGGTTGTCTGTTCGGGGGAGAGGGCGAGAATGTCGGCGATCTGCTCTTCACGCTGGCCAAGCCACTCGGCGTAGTCGTCCAAGAAATACCAACCAAACCTGCGGTTCGTGCCTAGCTCGTAACGGATGAGGTAGCGGCTCAATACGACGCCCATCAGCTCGCTCGCGTTGCGCCCACGCTTTGCCGCCCGCAATACGATGTCGCCGGAAATCTCGTTCGCATCATTGATAAAACGCTCGGTGAGTTCTCGGCATTGCTGGTCATCGAGTTCGAGATTAAGATCCTTGACGCGACCCAATACCATCGAGCGGAGCAGACTCAACGATGCCGTCGAAGAAATGAGGATGTTCCGCCCCTGCGTTGCGCCCTGCTTGTAGCGAATCACTTTGACGCTCTGATTCAGCAATTGGCGGCGGTCGAGAAGTTCGTCGTAGTTCACAACCCAATTTCCGAGGTTGTGAATCTCCTTGAAGATGCTTGCGGTCAGCGGGTCGTTGAAATCAAGTTTGCGAGCTGGAAGCAGCCGTTTGCTCGTCACGCCGTCCCAATCGCCCTTGAGAAAGGTGGTCAGTGCCGTAATGAAGGACCATCCAGCGGTCGTTTGCACGGGGCAGCAGAGATAGACGACTGACTTCATGTCGTCTGTTGGCGACGGCCGGCGGCGCGACCATCGAGCGGGGATGAAATTTTCCGAGTCCACGGCGACGCAAGTCTCCAGATACCACTCCAGGCCGGCGTGCCGGGCGATCACGTCCTGCAAAAACACGATGTCAGCAGGCGGTCCATCCTTCGGATCGGGCACGGGTGCCTGGTCCGCCATGATGCCAATGCGCAACCGCGCCATGAAGTCCTTGGCTGCCTCGCTCGAAACGAACGAATCGGCGTCCACGTCTGATGACTCGATGATCTTCTCATAGAGTTCGCGCAGTTTGATTCCGTCGCGGTGCCGGAGGATGATCTGGCAGCGCATGTCCTCCTCGTCCTCGTGAAGCTCGGTCATCTTGTCCACCAGCGCATGTGGAAGTCGGGCCGAGTCGCAATTATAGAGCACGACGGAAAAATTCGTCCGCTCGTGCGGATAGAGAGCGAGAAACCGCCTCGTGAGATCGACGATGAGTTCGGATGTCTCTGACGGGCTTTCGTTTGTGTCATCGTAACCGTCGTTACTGATCACCGGGGCCTCGTGAAGGCTGTAATCAAGGTGGTGATCAGTCAGTGACAGCAACTCCGGTTTCTTCGCCAGCCAACCCAAGACGATCTCAGGGTAGAAGGGGTGGATCAATTCCTGTTTGAGTTCCTTGAAGAACAGCGGGGAATCGCCGAAGAAAACGTCTTCCGCCGTCAGCAAATGGCGAATGAGCGAGGAAACTTGTAGTGCCTTGTTAGCCATCGCAGCGAGGCGCAGCGGATGCCAGGGAGTTACGATTGCCGTCACGCGCCCGCCTTCCACGGCGACGATTCCGATTTCGAGCAATGGCCGCAGAAGCCGCTCGCGATTTCGGTCACCCTTCGCTTCCGTGCAAATCGTGTGGAGAAGCGTGCCGTAATCCTCAGCCTGTTTCACCAGAAGCTTGCAAGCCAAGCCTTCTTCGGCGAAGCCCCGGACTGCTTCGAGGTAACTATGCTGAAAGGTTTGGAACAGGGACAGCAGGTTCGTGGCGGTCGGCTCGGATACAAAGTCCTGTTCCTGCGCTGTTGCGAGGTTGGCAGGCCAAATCAGGGAGATGTCGTTGTCCTTCTTGTAGGTGGGAACGAATGAACCGCGATCCTGACCATACGCCGGATAGAGCGTTCGAACGTTCCGCAGGTCGAGCGACTGATACCGGCCCTTACCGCTGACCGGTTCTCGATTCACGCGGCATCCGACAAGCGAATGTTGGACGAGACGCGACCAGTCGCCTGGGAACTCGCTCGCGATTGCGTTTGGGTCGTAAATCCAAACGAGTTGCTTGAAGAACGTCTCTGTTGATCCGGTGGAAAGTTCGACTTCGAGTTCTAAAAGGAACTTCAGTTGAAGCGCGGACTTTGCGACCGACCGGTTGACGAATGGCTTTTTAGCGCATTTCCAAACCTCGCTCAGTGACTCAAAACTCAGCAGCTCGCCGTAGTCCCAAGTGACCCTTGGACCGAAAAGAGTCTTGAGCCCGCGGTAGCGCCTTGCGAAAAACAATCCCGCATCCACGTTCGAGTCCTTGAGATCCTTTTTGGTTCGGCGGTCGCTGGTGATTTTCAGCTTCCGCTTTGAAGACGGCATGTCCTGGTCGAACAGCCATTCAAGGCAGAGAGCGACACCTTGAAGAAAGTCACCAGTCTCGATGGGCGTGCCGAAAATGAAACGATCCCACCTTGCCTTAAGCGAAGGTTGCTCCTTCAGCTCATTGCGGTGCTGCCGAAAGAAATCCTCGTCTTCTTCCTGTGCGTCCGTGCGTTTGCTGTCGCTCAATCGGGCGAGATAGTCGCGCTCGTCTGTAGTCAGCAGATCGGCTTCGCGTTCGTCGTAAAATTCAATCGTCGCCTTGCCGAGGTTGAATTTCTCCTTCTTGAGTCCGTCGAACAGTGGCTTAATCAGCTCCCACTCACATTTAGCGAGGGCTGCTGCTTCCTGATTCCATCCACTTCCTGCATGGATGAAGGCAGTGATGATTGGATGGATGCTCTCTGGGATCGAGTCCTTCACCTTCTCGAAGGCAACCACAAGGTCGTCTTCCAAGAGCAGCGTTTGGTTCGGTGTCTGTTTGACGAGATAGCACCCACGTTTCCTGATGGCCTGCACGTAGAGACTCTTCCACTTCGACAGGTGTCCCGCAGTCTTGTCGTTGAGGGTATGGAAGAATGCCGTGTCACGCGGAATTTGAAGAGCCGGGAATGCCATGCCGAGCGCGAATAAAATTGGCTGGCCACCATCGATTGCCTCCCGAGTCTGAAGGATGTATTCGGCAAAGCGGTCGAGCGCGAAGGAACGCACTTCGAGCAAGCCTTCAATGGATTTGATCCACCAACCTCTGTGCTGGTCAGTGATCGGCAGCCCGTCCGCCGCCAAGCTCACCCAAAGTCCGGGATGCGCTTGAAGCTGGGGCGCACCGATTGGCACGAGATCCTTCAGAGATTGCTCTTCGTCATCACCCGTGTTTGCAAGGAGCAACGCGGATTTATTGCAAGATGCACTACGCCAGTAAGTGGTGCGTTCAGTTGTCAGTGCTACGGTTGGCAACCCATGTTCGCCGACAAAATGAATGGGCAACTTGATTTCGACTAGTTGACTGAGACTTGCATCGGCAAGAATCGTCTTTGCGATGGCCGCCGTCTGATCAGCCGTAAGGCAGTCGAGAAGATATCGAGCGACGCCTGCGGCGTCATCGTCTGTCAGTCGGGCGCGGAGATACTCTGCGGCAACCTTGCCAATCAGTTCGTCGCTATTCATTTTTTGTCACGTAGTAAGGATTGACGACGTATGCGCAGCCGTCGGACAGTCGCTTGAGCACGCCCAAGCTGCCAAGCCGCTGTTCCAGTCGGCGGGAATTCGCCTGGAATGCCTTCTTCTCGAAGTCGCCTTTCGGCAGCACTTGCTCCGCCTGTTTGTCGCTGAAGACAATTCCGTAGCGTGTATGGAGGCGTTCGAGGAATTGATGCAGTTCGGTGCGTTTCTCGACGTTTGCGAACAAAAGTGTCTTCAGCAGGGAATCGGTCGGCGCATATCGGAGCTTCACCGTCCCGCGTCTGGACACGAGACCGATCTCTCTACCATAGTTGCGATGGATGTTGGCGACGTGCGGCCTGTGCCGTTTCATCGCATCTTGGCGCAGGGTTGCGATGAGTTGTTCAGGTTCGTTTGACCCAATGTAGTCCTCACCCCAACGAACCTCGTCACGCAGAATTTTACGGCACTTCTCGAACGCGCCATTCTCACTGAGCGCCTGCTGCCAAGCCGGTGAATTCTCGATTCGAGAGATGAATGTCTCGATGGCCTGTGCCGGCAGAAGATTGTTCTCTTGGTAAAGGTCGCACGAGATTTCCCGAACCAGCGTCTTCTTCGGCGCAACGACTTCACAGATGATCTGGAGAGGTGTCTCAAGCCCGAGAATCTGCCGCGAGACGCCCAATTGATATGTGAGCAGGTGAAGGCCGACGAGATTAACCAAGTGCGGAAACACATCGAAGCCGGGAATGTTCAAGCGCAGGATCGAGAGCCAATCTTCTGCGAGGTCATCGAAGCAATGGTGATGCTCGTAGGGCAAAAACGAATTGGCTCGCTCGCCGCTGAGTTGCTCATCCTCTTCGGGTTGCAGGCATTTGATGATTGAATCCCAAGTCGGGTCGGTTTTCGCCAATCGCGCTTTCAGCGCTGTGAGTAACTCATTCTTATGCTGGGTCCGGCACAGCATGAGATAAAGCATCTCTCCGGTGCGCCCGAAGAATCGTCGATCATTTGTAGAGGCACTGTTGTCGAGGTCTTCGTACAGGCAGTCCCTGCCGTAAGGGAACACAAACTTTGAGGTCCACCGCTTGTTGCTATTCACCTCCAGGCTCGTCGAGCGAATGAGGGCCACAGTTTCGCAGAAATCGTCGAACGAATGGAAGTGTTTCCGCAAATAGTCGAACTGCGCGTGAGCGATACCAGTAGCCGACTTCATCCGCCTGAGCCATTCGTCCCAGCGGTTGTTATCGTTCGGATAAGCCTGCCGCACTTCCGCAAGATGCGGATTATTGAAGAGAATGTTCCGCAAGTGGAGGCGATGCGCGGCACGATATTTCAGCGTATTCAGTCCGCCCGGCTCGGTGAAAGCACGCCCCTTGTCATCCTCATAGGAAAAGACATTCAGGAACTCCAGAAATACCATCCACGGCAACTGCTCGTCGTAAAGCCGATGGCCCCAGATCGCTTCATCCACCCACATCGAGGAGGATTGGTCGAAGCTGTCCGGTGGTGGCAGTGGTGGCGGGAGCACAGTCATGGGACAATTTCAACAAATCTCGGATCAGGCATCCCTTGATCGGTCAGAGTAAGAAGATTGAGGCCGATGGCGGCCCCTGTGTGTGGCTGTTCGCCGCCCTGCCGCTCGGCATGGGCGGCGATGAGCCGACTCTTGAAAGCGAGTAAATCTTCGTAGCATTCCTTCGAGAAGCTTGCTGGCAACGCTCCTTCCATCGCAATGCGCGAGAGAAATTCATAGCGAATCAACGTCAGGGGAAAATCGACCGAAAGCTCCGGAGCAAAGAACACGGTGAGCAGCACGCGACCGTCAGCGGGATCGTGTTGTAAAACAACCTTCTCACCTTTGCTCGGGTCGACCGACACCCGCTCCACGAGAATGCGACTGACTTTCGCCTGTGAGTAGTTGCCGCTTGTCGCCAGGTAGAGTTCACGGTCGCTGTTGATGAGCATTCCGGTAAAGACGCGGTTCAAGCCCCTGACGATCCGCGAGAGAAGCGGGCGTTTTACCGTTCCGCCGCCTTTTAGCACCTCCACGATGGAATCAAGATATTCGCCTGCAAACTTGAATACAGTCAGTTCCCAGAGATGAAGTTCATCCTCTGCCTCCTTGGAAATCTTAAAAAAGAGGCCGCGGCGCTGGCTGATTAGCATGTTCAGGAACTTCTGAGATTTTTCCTCACTCTCGTTCGTGCCCTCGATGTATTCCCGTTTGGCTGCGTAGTAGCGGGAGTCCGCGCCATAAAAACTGTCGGCAGCAACGAATTCTCCGAAATATGGACCCAGTAACTCATCGCCTTCGCCGAATATCAGAATGTTGTCCACGCGGTTCGTCGTTTCGTAGCCGATTTGGAACCGCTCAAGGAAATCAAAAATCGTGATCGACTGCCGCCGGATCTCGGAAAGATTTCCACCGAAGACATTGTTGTAGAGGCTTGCTTTCGAGACAGTGCCGGCAGCGATAAGTTTCGGTACGTCAGCGGGTGCCATCAGATGATCCTTGGCGTCAGGGTGGCCAAGGACTGCGTTGGAGAGCAAAAGCAGAATTTGCCGGATAGGAACGTGCAGGCCGTTATAGTCGCAAAGCTCCAAAAGCGAGCGCAGCCTACCGCGAACTAGCGGGCTATCCAGCAATTCGTAGTTGTGGCGGATCGGGCAGTTCGGACCAAACAGATCGTTCTCGCCCGGCACCTCTGTTTTCAATTCGTCCCATCCCGAATGAGCGAGGAAAGCATCCAGCGCGCTGTCGAAAAGCTCCGCAGAACTGGCACAACTGAGATTGAAGAATTTCAGTCGCACTCCTGACTGTTCCTTTCGCCCCTCGACGAGAAGTTCTTCAAAAATCCTGCGTGCTCGCTTCACATGCTCGGTCTCTTTCAACCGTCGCCACGACTCGACGAGTTGCCCATCGTTCGCGGCAATGAGGAAAATCTCCTCTGCCTCGGGATCAAAAATCGACTGGCAAAACCTTTGCAGCAATTCCTCCTTCTCCGGCTCCCATTCCGCGCCTTGCTGGGGCGCCCATCCACTCAGATCGCGAGTAAAGAACCTCGGGGCAAGCCCACGAGGCATTAAGAATATGAATTCAGAAGACCACCAAACAAAGCCGAAGCAAGCTTCGGGGTATCAGACCCAATGGGAATGAAGTGAATCTTAACCGAGCGATAAAGGCTCATATCCTCAACGTCCGGCCAGGTCTTCCGATCCTTCGGATAGTGAAACTGAATGGTCAGGTAAGGACTGTCCGATGCCCACTCTTCATCGTCGCCCTTGAGCGTCTTCCACACCTGTCGGCAAAGGTGCGTTTTCCCATCGCCTGCGGTCCCGGTGAGGATAACCGATACGGGATCAGGCGTCGCCCAATTGAAACAGTTGACAATCTCAGCTTGGGTTGGATGCTCAAAATCAATCGGCTGAATCTTCTGTCGGCGAGCCGATCTCTGGATCGTCTCGTCATACATGTTGTCATTCCTAGGCACTGGGCCGTAGTGACGCAAGAATTTCAGCCATGCACTCATACTTAAAACATCAAGATCCAACGCCGGCACGCTTCCAGTATTCTTGCAGTACAGTCGCTGGCCTTGAGGTTTGAACGGTATATGCATCCATAATAGCTCGTCGGTCCGCCTTGCTGCCGGATGCAACTGCAAAAATCCGCCGGGCTAAATCAACAGGCGTTTCCGCCCAACTCATTCGGCCTTTGGAGTCAAATAGAAGCCCATAAAAAGGATTTGCATCATTTTCTCCACGTTGGCGGCTAAAATATCCTCTTTCAACCAGGCTTGATGCCCGCTTACAGACAGCATCCAGCGACTTGATATCCCTCCTTGGCTGAGCCCTGAAAACTTCAATAACAGCCCTGAACAGCGCCTTCTGGCCCGCTACAGTAAAGCAAAGTTGATCATTTCGGACAGTTTCCAGCTCTTTTCCCTGGGAGCGATCGAGTGTGACGGTCTCCGGTTGGGGCACCATCGTTATGTGAAGGCGTCTTAAATGTCTTTTCCAGATTTTGTAAGGTGCTGTTTCAAGAAAAATACGTGCAATCGCCTGATTTGTCGGCACTTCAAAACCTGGGGTATTCGAATAATATTTATTCTTTAGCTCGTCGCGGTCAGCATCGCTGCCGCACTCGACATCTAGTTCTTCCTTAAAATCAGAAAGGAAAAACGAAATTGAATCTCGTAAAACATTTAAGGTGGAAAAATATGGATCGCGTGGCTGAAGATTATCTCCGCCCGTCCATTTAACTACAAGCTCGTCGATAACCTTGTCCTCCATTAGGCCGCGGGTCATGACATTAAAAATGCTCGTATCGTCGATCAATAGCAATGTCGTCTTATCGACAGACCGAGCTGTTTTGTTGAGCACCGCGAAGAGATTCCGAACATTCTCAATTGTTTTATTGCGGAGCTTAGGCGTCTGAGTTCCGATTCGTCCTAGCTCGTCCACAACGACAAATACAATTGCAATATCGAGTTCTTTATCATTTTGAGAAGAGTCACGCTTCGCTTTCCAATATTGCTGAAGTGCTATAAAGCGATGCTGCCCGTCGAGGACTACGCGGCCTACATCTTTAATTATCTTTAGTTTTCCGAGGCCGCCAATTGGAGTGTTATTGTCATCCTTGTATTCTTCAAAGTCCCAAAATGATTGAACGCTGTTTGAATCTGGCAATAAGATACAAACAAGCGCGTTAAAGAAACGCAGGTCGTTGTGCTCTAAGTAAGGAACAATTTCTCGCTCCACCCTTTTTAAATTCACTACCCTCTGGATACGTTCACTAAAGGTTAATGCATCCTGCGGAGCAAGCGTCAGATTTTCCGCAGCGTCGCGCAAAGTAGTTTTCGTAACAAAATATGTTACCCGGCCATAGCTTCCGCGAAGTGCGTGATATTCAATAAATGTCGGAGTTACATTGGAGAGCTTCATGATTTAGGTTTTTTGATCACAGAATGGTGGATTTATTGCCTGGATAAGGATGCTTTCTAATAAGCGGACTTGGCTTGCGTCTGCAAAAAACGCAAGTATAACAAATTCATTTGGAGGTCGCTTGAACGACTCTTTCATTTTCCATAAAAAGCCATTGTCGTGGTGCGCTCGAAAACGCACTTTGATGTCTTCAGTCTTACCGACGTATAAAGGCTCGCTAAGGAAAGAAAGGAAGAGCAATAGCTGTTGCAGTGGCTGGTGCTGAGGTTTTGGTAACGCTTGGCACAAAGCTCGTCCCTCTCCGCGGAAACGCGAAGGATTCCCTCTGAACCCAATTTGCAGTGAGAACGGCCACTCGTCTTGCTTTAAGGCAACATGTCTTCCGTTTTTCGTTACGTAGGAATCAATTTCGTCAATAAGACTTCCACGCGAAAAATCTAAAGCCTCGTAAAATGCGTATACAGCCGGTTGATTAGTTGGCAACAACTCAGCTGAAGATTGCACAGCCGTCAGCACATGGCACTGCTTTAACAAATGTGAAAGATCCATTTTACACTTAGAGTTGACAAATTAAGCAAGCCTTCGGACCAACATCCTCATCTTCAAGCCCTGCTAAAACATCGACGAGTTTTTTGTTTGGCCGAGATTTCCGATAGCGCCCTTTCATCTCATCAGCTTTCGCCCTGATCTTTGCGATATTCTCTGGCCTGCGAAGCTCACTCAGCGGCATTCCTTGGTTCCAGGTGAAAGTTTTACCCGGATCGGCGCTGAGTTTCTCGTAAGCTTGGGCTTTGTCGAACTGCTCCGGATGTGCCTCAAGGAGACGCACCCATTCGATGGGTTTTTGAAAAAAGCAGAAATAGCAACCGGAGTGGGTGCGCCCCCAATTCAAATACGGCGGGAGTCCAATTCCGCTCTCAGTCAGGATCTTCATGACCCCGACGTAATCGATGCCGTAATCTTTGAACGGAAAGACAGCCTTGATATTCTCCTTCGTGCTGATGTATCCGACTCGATCCTCATCGGCTCGAATGCCGACGTAACTGATGACTTCGCCTTCGCCGACGTATTCCTCAAACGGTTTGAGTTTCAGCATCTTGGTGCACCAACGCATGTTCGGAGCGGGCAGGTATCCGCCGAAGACTTCGAGCCAGTGATCGAAATTCGCGCGCGGGTTGAGACGGATGATTTTTTTTCCGAGGTATGCCTCGACCTGGTTCAGGTAGTCGATGGTTTCGTCCAGTTCGCTTCCCGTGTCGCAGAAAACGTATTCCATCTCGGGCACCTTATCCCGCATGAAGAGAGCAAGGGCTGTGCTGTCCTTGCCACCGGAGAGACCGAGAATGTGGCGGGGTTGGCTCATGACTCGGGGGTGTTTTTCAATTGAGTCCAAATGACACGTGAAGCTGCTGCCAGGCCGAGGCGTTTGTTTTTGCCGATGAGCTTTACCATGTCCTGCTCCAATTGGTGGAGCTGGGTTTCCTCGTCTTGGTTGAAATGGACAACCTCCTGTTTCTCCTGACCATCGGCCTGGGTGACAGCGATGCGCATGCCGCGGGCGGATTTGCCGCCACTCCCGGAGCGGAAGGAAACGCTCTCGGCGCGGAGAAAGCGCCCAATCGCGGAGGGCAGTTCCCGGTTAAAGTTGTCTTCGTCTTCATCCCTCCATCGCTGGGGCGGACGGAGAGCGAGGAGGCTACCCAAGGATTCCAGCCATTCGCCTTCGGCCAGTTGATCGTCAAAGAGTCGGAAGCAGAATGATTTCAACTTGGGCTCGGTCACGTGAAGGAGGAGTCCTTCGGCGCGGGCTGCTATTTCCATCCGCGTTTGGGCGAACTTGGATCCGGTGTAACCGAATTGTTCGCCAAGATCATGTCGCATGCGGTTCTGGAGTGAGGCGAAACACTGGCGGAGCTCATCGAGGGTGTCTTTGAGGCAACTGACGAAGGTTTCGACCTCTTTTGTTGGAACCTTGCCGCCTATTTCAAATTTTGAGAATCCGCAAGCAACAGGAAGATCGTGGAATACCATTTTTACTGGTTCCTGGGCGGCGAGGATGACCTCGCGAACGGCAAGACCTCGTTTGCTCAGGCGTTTGGTGTTCCGCGTGTATTCCTCCAACTGGGCAACAAACGTGCAGAGCTTGCGGACGACATCCAGGAGCTCGACTTCGGCGTCACGGGCCGACCGGACTTTAAGAATTTCGGCCAGCTTGGCGAACAACTCTGAGCGAACGCCCTCGATCTTGCAGTATTGGAGTTCGAAATCCTGCGGATTTTTAGTGAGTTGAAGGAATGCTTCCTGGTGGAGTTCGCTGAGGAATGTGCCGTTTTTGTAAAACGCGACCTCCTGTTCATCGGCGATGGCGATCACGGCAAGCAGGAGCGGGATCAGGCCATCACGCAAGCCGTAGGGTGCCTGGCGCAGTTCGCTGAAGATATGATCGATCGGCACCCGGGTGTCGGGTTGTTCGCTGATGATTTTCCGGATTCGGTTCAGGGCCGGGAGAACTCGGCATGGATCATCCGGGCCGGGATCACCTATTGTCCAGACGCTTTGAACTTCACGATGGAGCCCCGCCTGCTGGAGCACTGAAAGATACATGGATTTCTCGGGCGGGTTCTTGTCCGCCGTGAATCCGAGGAGAGGTTTGTCCGCATTCGCAAACATCAGCTCGACAAGGCGCATGCGGGCGGCGGCAGCGGCGGAACTCAGGGAACGGCGGTTGATCAGCTCATTTTCGATGCGTGGCGCAGCGTGATAAACTTTGTCGCAGAGTTCTGAGAGCTTGGTCAGAAGTTCCCGGCCTGTGCGGATTGCGAGTTTTTTACCCTGGTAAACCCAAGTCAGCGAGGTTTTGCCACCCAAGCGGTTGAGGCCGATGTAATCCTGGATATTTTTTTGGAGCTGATTTGCCGCCTGCTCTTGGTAACGCGAAACCTCTTCCCGTGCGTAGGTGTCGTTATTGAGTTCCGGCGTATTAGCCATGACCCAATCCCAACGAAGCGATTCGAGGACTGCGCCGGAAAGTTTCTGGAGCGGCTGAGGAACCGCGATGAGATCCAAGCGGGTGGAGTCCTTCTTTTGGGCCAGCGCAATATTCAGGCTCGCTTGGCGATCCTGTTCGTTTTCGCAGAGCGGAACGAAGATCGTGCCGTCTGATTCGCCGCTCGGCTGCTTGAGGCGTTCCTCAAGTTCTGAGGTTGCGCAGTATTGGATCTGAAAAAATCTGAGATTTCCGGTATTGATGTAGTGCCTGCGGGCGACGAGAGGGCGGCTGTCGAGTCTGTCGAGAATGGCACTGGAGACATTCGGGAGAATCGGGAGGCTCCTCTTTGCATCGTCAAACCGCGCTTCAATATCGACGCTGGAATGGGCCCACAGGCAGTAGCTCTTGGCGTGGCCGCGATAGTGGATGACACCGCGCTTGCGAAGATTTTTCAGAACCGATGCGACTTGGTCTTGTCCGGCTTTGTTCGATCCGGCAACGGCCCACTGGATGGCTTCCTCGGTGGGAGCCATGTCGTCCGCTTGCAGGACGTTCAGCATGCCGACGGTCTTGAGAACGATGTGATCGAGCGGTTCCGGGGATTGGTAGCTCTCGATGCACGATTCGATAACGCTCCACCGGCTGCGGTAGCTGGCGACTGCCAGACGATGGCCGAAATTCAGACGAACATAGTCGTAGAAATCGTGCAGACGGTATGGGTGGGAGGATTCGACGGGCGACTTCGAGCAATAGGCCCGGAGACCAAATGGCTCGAATGAGAGGAGGAAGCTGAACAGAGATCGCTCGTTTTGCCCGAATCTCTGGAACGTGCGGATCAGGACCGGAAGAACAAGCGGATCAAGAGGGAAAATCCCGATCGCGTGGTCGCGCAGGGCAACTTTGCCTGCGGCCGTGCCATACCATCCAAGTCGGATGGCTTGATCCATGGATGCCGAGGCCTGCTTGCGCAGCACATCGGGGAGCTTTTGAGTTTGAGTGTTGAGAGCGGATGCGGCAATCGCCGCGATTTGGTCCAACGGCTGCTCGAACACAATTTCTTCCAACCGGCCGGCTACCTTTTCCCATTCGCGCTGGGAGGTAACTGAAAGCTGTTCGGCGTAGGCATTGAAGCCCTGGTGAAGAAAGCAAACGAGGATGAATGGGTGCTTGCCGCTTCTTTGGGCAAACTCGCTGAGACGCTGCAGGAGATAAACATCCTGCCGGTCAGGGTGCAGCGCGGCGTATTCGAGAAATTTTCCGACCTCATCAAGAATCAGCATCAGGCCATTGGCTTTACCGGATGAGACAATTTTTGCAGAAGCCTGCTGCACCAGTGAGACGAGCTTGTCTTCGGAAATCACCTCATCGCTTTCAACGAGGCGCGAGATTTCCAGTTCGAGATCCGATTTGCGGCCTTTGCCGGCATTTTCCTCCAGCGCGGTTGCCAGGCTTTTCAGGATGGCGGTTGCCATGGGCTCCCGGCTGCCCACCACCAGCACAGGCAGGTATTGGCTTTTCCGGACACTTGGAAGGATTTCGGCGACCTCTTTGAATAGTGGTTTTGGAAGGCGAGCACTGGCGTCCCGAACCGTGGAGGCGAGAAGAAGGCCAAAGGAGGATTTGCCCGTCCCGTATTGGCCGGTGAGACGCCAGGCTCGCCGACTGGAATTGGTCTCCATGCCTTCACCGATTCGTGTGAGGCATTGCCGTGTGAATGGAGTCAGGTGGTAGCCCTCAAGTGCGCTCGGGTCCTCGTAATCGCGGACAAGATCTGCTGAGCGGAGAAACCGTTCAGAAGGGCGAATCAAAGAGAGCAAGTCGCTGTTAGGCATATGTGGGGACGGTCGCGTAGATTGCGGACAACTGAATGGTCTCGTCGTGATTCTTGCGAATCAGGGATGAAATCGAGGCTGATTCTCTGAAATCAAAGAATCCGTCCGTATCCAGGGACAATGACTCGGCACGACGGTGAATGTCGTCTTCCGGGAGTTTGAAGACCTGGCCAGGGCTGCCATGTCCTGATGCGAGGAGCTGGAACGAAAGTGTTTTTTCTCCGGGGTGCCGGAGCCGCCAGAATTCATCCACGCAGTAGGCGAAGAGCATGGGAGAGATTTCCGGCTTGGGCTCGCGTCGGAAAACATAAATCGGCTCGGGCCTGCCCGCATTGCGTTTTCCCAGCCGGTGACCGACTTGATCCAGCAGGCCCAATTCGACGAGTGGGCAGTCGAGATTGTCTTCCCGAACTTCCCCTTTTCGTCCTCTTGTCGGGACGTATGAATGCAGGAAGATCTCGAATTGCTGCTCCAGGGTGGAGTCAGAAAGCATTTTATTGAGACTGATCGTGGCTTTTTTGACCGCATCGAATACCGAGGATGCCGTCAATTCTGGCTCTTGGAACCTTGAGAGCAGAAAGTCCCACGCGAAAATTGGATTCTCGACATTCGTTGCCAGCTTCCAGTGCAGGAGCCAGAGGGTTTGAATATCCTCAAGAAAAGGATCGAAGCCTTCCGCAAAAGAATCGGTTTCCTCGTCATGAGTTCCCAAAAATATCTGGGCACCAAAATCCGTTGGCACATGCCCATCTTTGCACGGCTCAATGACCCCAGCCGCCTCCGCCCAGAATCGGATGGAACGAACCATGTTTTTACCGACACCGAGTTCGACCATTGCACGGTCCTCGCATGTGGTCGTCAAAATCTCGGGAATTTCTGCCACTTTTCGAACCGCCTTCGGCAACCAAGCATACCTGCACGCAAAAGTTTCATGCCCGGAGAAACGGTATGTGGGAGATTGCATCAATTTTTCTCGTTCGGGTTCCACATGTTAAGCGGACAATGCGGAAAATCCAGACTTTACCGGAAACCAGCAAAAGAAAACAAATTTGAGCATATGATATCCATTTTATACAGGGAGCGGAAATGTTGATGGCGCAAGCGATTCATATTCAGCCCTCGCCGTTTTTGGTGGGAGGTGCGATTTTGTTCCCAACCTGCGGTAAATGGATAAGCATATTTTGGCATTATTCCGATTCGGCGGATTTTTCGTTTCATCGTGCTCTGGATCCTCGCGCGGCAACCAGGTCAACGGATGTCCTACCCCAAAGAATAGCGCACAGGGGAGGCGAGGCTCCGCCCGAGTCCAAATATTTCGACTCACACGGGGGGTCGCCCTCCAGATGGGGCGATGCGGCAGGCGCCGCTCAGAACTGCCGCAAGAACCGGAGGTCATTTTCAACGAGCATCCGGATGTCCGGGATCCGGGCGAGGTTCATCGCCAGCCGGTCGAGGCCGAAGCCGAACGCGAAGCCGGACACGCGCTCGGGATCATACGCCCGGTCGCCGCGCCGCTCGCAGATCGCCTCGAACACCGCAGGATCGACCATCCCGCACCCGGCCAGCTCCATCCACTGGCTCCCGAGCGCCTCCGCCCGAATGTCAATCTCGTAGCTCGGCTCGGTGAACGGGAAAAAATGCGGCCGGAACTGGATGTCCGTGCCCGCCCCAAACAGCTCGCGGAAAAAAAATTCCAACGTTCCCTTGAGGTCGGCGAGGCTCGCGTTCTCGGAAACATAGAGCCCCTCCATCTGGGTGAACTGAGCGAGGTGCGTGGCATCCACCTCGTCCCGGCGGTAGGCCGATCCCGGGGCGATGATCCGCACCGGCGGCGGGCAGCTTTCCATCACGCGGATCTGCACGGTAGATGTGTGCGAGCGCAAGAGCCTCCCGTCGGGGAGATAAAACGTATCCTTCTCATTCCGCGCCGGGTGGTCGGGCGGGGTGTTCAGCGCGTCGAAACAATGCCACTCGCTCTCGATGTCCGGCCCATCTGCAATCGCAAATCCCATCCGCCGGAAACACCTCACCGCGCGGTCCATCAACTGCGTGAGCGGGTGAAGAGTCCCGGCGCGCGCATGCGTCCCGGGAAGCGTCAGATCCAAAGATTCAGCCGCAGCCGCATCCGCCTCCTCAAGCAGGAGAATCTCCCGGGCCTCGAGCGAGGCCGTCACCGCCTGGCGCAGCTCGTTCAGCCATTTTCCAAGCTGCGGACGATCCTCTTTCGCGACATGCCGCATCCCGTCGCTGAGCGAGGTCACCGCCCCGCTTTTTCCGAGGAAACGCACCCGCGCCGCATCGAGCGACGCACGGTCGGCCGCATCGGCGATCACCGCCAGTGCCTCTCTGCGCAGCGCTTCGATTTGTTGCTCCATCGTTAGGAATTCGGTAGGGGCGCAATGGCCAAAACTATTTCAAAACATGCTGCGGGCGCCCAAGCTTCGGCCCGTTCCCGGGCCGTGCTCCAAAAAGCAGAACATGGGCCCCGCCTGCTGGCTTCCTCACCTCCCGGGCGAGCCGTCCCGCCGCCATGCCTTCCGAAAAAAGAAACAGAAAAGCCCCCTTAGGCCGCCTGCTTCTTCGTCTCCAGCGCGGATTTCGCCCTCGTGGCAATCTGGGAAAAAACCGCCTCGTCCTGGATGGCAATGTCTGAAAGCACCTTGCGGTCGATCAAAATGTTCGCGGCCTTCAGCCCCTCGATAAACCTGCTGTATGTCAGGCCTTGGGCGCGGACGGCTGCGCTGAGGCGCGTGATCCAGAGGGCGCGGAAATTCCGCTTCCGGGTTTTCCGGTCGCGGTAGGCCCAGTATTTCCCCTTCATCTGCGCGTCTTTCGCGTAGCGGAAGAGTTTCGACCGGCGTCCGCGGTAGCCCTTCGATGCGTCAATGACGCGTTTCCGCCTGGCGCGGCTGGCGGGAGAGTTTGTGGCTCTTGGCATGTTTTCTCACCCCTTGCGGGGTCTCCTAGGAGCGGCTGTTCGTTTCGTTATGATCCCTGAACTCGCCGGCTCCGTGATCCCGGGATTAACTCCCGGGCAGTCCGTGGGATCGAAAAAAATTCGGGTTTAGTGGCTGAACGGGAGGCAGGCTTTGATCCGGGCGGTATCCGAGTCATGGACAAGCGTGGATTTCGCCATCTTGCGCTTGCGCTTGGCGCTCTTGCTGGCAAGGAGGTGGCGCCGGCTGGCCTTGGCACGAACGATCTTGCCGGTTCCGGTGACTTTGAACCGCTTGGCCACGGACTTGCGGGTTTTGCTACGAGCGATGGATTTTGGCATGGGAAAAGAGGGAAAAGCTATCACCTGAAACCAGCTTGGCAATCACAAAAACGCAAAAGTTCCGCCTTTCCGCCTTTTCCTCGATGCCGCCCGGCAAACCGGGCTTGATCCCCTGTGATTTCTCAGGCTCAGCCGGTCGCCACGTCGGTCCACGCATTGTTGTTCCTGCTCGATGCGACGGCGGCCTCAATGAAGGCGAGCCCCATGCGCCCATCCTGCACGTTGGCATACTTGCTGCCGTCGCAATCCCATGGCTCGCCAGCCTGAAATTTCCGGACATCTTTTTCGAACTCGCGGTGGAGGCGGGCGAACGCATCGTGGAATGCCTCCGGATGGCCAGCCGGGACGGTCGGCTCGCTCAGGAGCCGCTCCGGGACATCCTTGAGGAAGCCGTCGTTGGCATGCACCGCCCCGCGCCAGTAAACCCGGTCGGGCTGATCCGGCAGGCAGATCGTCACCGCTTCAGCGTTTTCCTGGCTCCAGCGAAGGAGGCCCTTCGTGCCGGCAACAACGATGCCGAGGTCGTTCTTGTGGCCATGGCAAATCTGCGAGGCGCGCACGAGGCACTTGCCGCCGTTGGAGAGCCTGCCATAAGCCGTGAAGTGATCGTCGATCTGCCGCCCGGGCACCATGCACTCGAGGTGCGCGCTGACCTGGGTGACATCCAGGCCCGTGACGAAGCGGAGCTGCATCAGCGCATGGATGCCGACATCGCCGCCGCAGCCGGAAGCCCCGGCGCGCGCCGGGTCAGTGCGCCAGGAGGCCTGCATCTGCCCGGTATCTTCCAGCTTGCTGGCCAGCCAGCCCTGCAGGTAGTAGGCATCCACCCAGCGGATTTCTCCCAGCAGCCCGCTCTGCGCGATCCATCGGCTCAGCCAGCTGCTCCAGTGCCCGAGGTAGGTGTGGGCGACAGCGAACGGGACGTTCTTCTCCTTCACCTTGGCCACGATCTTGTCGGCTTGGGCCAGATCAACAGTGAGCGGCTTCTCGCAGATCACCGGGATCCCCGCCTCAAGCGCTTTCATGACCGGGTCGAAGTGAACGAAGTTGGGGGTGACCACAAGGATGTAGTCCAGGCGATCCCCCGCGGGAAGCGTCGCCTGGGCCGAGATCATCTCGTCGTAGCTGGCATACCCTTTCACAGGATAAGGCCAGTTGGCAGCCTCGTTCATGGCGACTGCTGGATCCGGGTGCAAGGCGACGGAGTGCACCCTGCGCGTGCCGTCGAAGTGAATGGCTTTCTGATGCGGGTTGGCGATGAAGGCCCCCCCCCCTCCGCCAATCATTCCAACATTGAGTGGTTGCGGTGATGACATGTTGAGACGGAATTACCACCTGCCTGCCGCTAAGGCAAGACCCGCGAGCCCTTCCTCTGGACGAGCGCTTGGAAGGACTCCCCTGCCCCGGCAAAGGAACTCGGAATCCGGATGCGAGGGGCCTGGGCCAAGATAAAATCCGAAAGCGTGCCGAGCGACGAAGTTTCCCATCCGAGCTCGGCCCCCCAGGCCTGAAGATCCGTAAAATTCACATCGGCCGTGATGTCCCGGCACCCGAAGGACGAGAAAACTTCCGGCCCGGCGAGCCGCTGGTGGTGCGCATAGGCCCTGAGCGTGCCGGCCGGCCGCCGCAGGTAGAGCGCGGGCATCTGCCCGCCGTAGTCCACCGTGAGCATCCGCCCGGCCTTCCACTGAGGAGCCCAGGATCCGAGCCATTTCCTGTAGGACTCATGGACCTCGACGCGCGATCCGTCCGGCAGATCTCCTTGGAAGGCGGAGGAGCTCGGGAGGTCGCCCGGGCGGAGGACTTCGCTGGCGGAGCTCCCCTCGATCCTCAAGGCGAGCTCCATCCACGAGCCAGCGTGCCGGACGAAGACCCGGCAGGGGAAGGCATCGGGCAGCTCGTTTGAGTAGATGTCGGCCTCCCCTCCGGATGCGCAGAGCGCGTCCGCCATGCTTTCGTGCCAGAAGATCCGCCGGCCGCGCAGGGCTTCCTGCTGCTCCCCCCGAAGCACGGGCGAGATCTCAACAATGTGGTAGGCGGTCCGCAGGCGCATCCCCCACCCAAGATGCCGGAGCACCTCGGCTGCAAGGCGGCCAGCCCCTGCTCCCACCTCGATCACATGCCGCTGCGGGCGCGCGCGCAGCCAGGCCGCCACCGCGCGGGCCAGCGACGAATCCATGCCCGGCCAAGTCGAAAAATCCCCCCGCGCCCCGACCGTGCGGATCCTCCGGGTGTAGTATCCGAACTCCGGATGGTAGAGCGCGGCCTCCATGAAGCGGTCGAACGGGAGGCTTCCCCCGCATTCGTCTTGCAGCTTTTCGAGGGCGCTACAGATCATAAACAAATCTTCTGCGCCATTCCCTTGCAAACCACTACCTATGAACAGCTCCTTGTTGTCACGGTTTCGTCAAGGCGTCGTCCCTGCGCACCAGCTCCTGCCATGCGTCTTTATATGCCGGCTCAAACCGCTGGTCCTGAAAATCCATCATCTCCTCGCGGTGGAGGACAATGATTTCCATGCGGGGGAGGAGCTCCTGATAAACTTCCCGGAGGAGGCGCAGGGCTCCCGGCTCGCGGTCCCATAGCACCGCATACGATTCGACAAACTCCGCCGCATAGGCCGGCTCTGCACGGTCGTTCGGAAACCAGGTCTTCTTCGGCGGCTCATCCTGCTCGAGAAGCATCGGCGCAAGGTAGATGTTCTTCAGGATCCCTTCCAAATACTTTTTTCTGGCCTCGGCCTCATGGCCCTCAAACGATAGGCACAGCGCCCAGCCAAACAAGAACGATGGCTCGGAAAAGTCTCCCGGATAGGCGCTCTCGTATCTCTCAAAAAACGAGGCGGCGCGCTCCGGGGCCTCCGCGAGAAGGTGGAGCATCGGGATCAGAAACCTCGTGCCTTGGTGGTCCTTCGGATTGATGGCGAGCAAGCCCTCCAAGGTCGCCGCAGCAGCAGGGTATTGCCCGAGATGCCACTGGGTCATGGCACCCCCGTAGATCGCCCGAAGGTACGGGCGGGTCTCGGCATCGGCCCACCACTCGACCGTCGCAGGCCACTTCGGAAACTCCCGCTCCGCAATCGCCTCGTAGGCAGGCAGGCAGGCTTGAAAATGTCCGGCTTGAAAGTCCAGATCCGCCAGCTCCACGCCCGCCGCCGCACAGTCGGGATCGCTCGCTGCCGCCTGCTTCAGCAGCGCAGATTTTTTTCCCGGTGAGGACACGCGCAGCGCCGTGCGAACAAGCCCGCGGGCCACGTCTCGCGCTTGCGCCGGCCCCTGCGCTTCCCGGCCCACGCGCATGACAAGCGTCTTCGTGAGCGCGCGGAGGTCCTCGGGGGTGCGGCGGTCGAACGCCTGCAGCCGGATGTCCAGCTTGCAGTCCGCAGAAAAATCCTGCCAGGCCTCGGCGTCCCAGTCTTCGCTTGCCGCGACGGACAGCCGGTCGGGGGTTCCCAGCTGCTCAAACGCCTTGTAAAGAAAGTTTTCGATCTTCGGCTGGTCGAGCTCCTCAAGGATTTCCGGCGGCGCGACCGGAGTCCCCGAGTCGTCGCAGACGATAACGATCGTCGGAAGGAACCAGTCCTTCCGGATCGGCAGCGGCTCGTCCAAATCCACCCAGTGAAGGAACCAGCTCGTCTTCGAGGATTTCAGCGGCTGGATCATGCGCTCCAGGCGATCCCGATGCGTTGCTTCCGCCCGAAGCGGTCGCTGAAAAATAGCTCCTTGTGCGCGGCCCCGTATTCGTGGACAAGCTTCGTCACCTTGACGTCGAAGCAGCAGTACTCTGCGATCTCCAGCATCTTGCCCTCGCGAAACCAGCGGATGGCATCGAGCCCCTCGGCGATCTTTCCCACGCCGAGAGTGCCCTGCGCAACGTCATCGAGCTTCAGCCGGTGGCCGACCGATTTTTCAATGTCCACCAGCAGGTCGAGCGTCCGCAGGTGGTCGGGCAACGAAAGGATCGTGTAGGCCATCAGCACCTCGTAGTCAAATCGCAAAATGTTGTAGCCCACCACGAGATCTGCCCGCCGGAGCCTGCTGATCAGATCCTGCACCCGGCTCTCGGGAAAAATCTCATACTTGTTCTCCGCCGAGCTGTAGGTCACGCCGACAGACATCCCCATCTCGTGCTTCTTATCCCAGCCGCCGACATCGTTTGCCGTCCGCTGGGTCTCAAGATCGAAATAGACAACATCCATGAGACGGAGTGGCTGCGACGAGCAACGGAGCCGGCCGCTCAGCCGGCGACCGCCGCCTTGACGATCTCGGCAAAGCTCCGCGCATCCATGCTCGCTCCGCCCACGAGCGCCCCATCGATATCCGGCTGGCCGAGAAGCACGGCGGCATTTGCCGGCTTGACGCTTCCGCCATACTGGATGCGAACCTTGCTGGCCGTCTCCTCATTGGTGAGCGAGGCGAGCACCGCGCGGACGTGTGCATGCGCATCCTGCGCCTGCTCGGGGGTGGCATTGCGGCCGGTGCCGATCGCCCAAACCGGCTCGTAGGCGATGACCATGTCAAGCGCCTGCTCGGGGGTGATCCCTGCGAGGCTCCCTTTGAGCTGGGTTTCCAAAACCGCCTTCTCTTTTCCCGCATCGCGCTCGGCAAGCGTCTCGCCGACGCAGAGGATCGGCTTCAGCTCCGAAGCGAGGGCTGCATGGACCTTCTTATTGATCAGGGCGTCGGTTTCACCGAAAAGCTGCCGGCGCTCGCTGTGGCCCAGGATCACGTAGCGGACGAACAGCTCGCGCAGCATCGACGGGCTGATCTCTCCAGTGAATGCCCCAGATGTTTCAAAATACATGTTCTGAGCGCCAAGGCGGATTTTTTGCGATCCGCCCAGAAGCTCGGAAAGCTTCGCCAGAGCAGTGAACGCGGGCGCAATCACGATCTCTACCCCGTTCACGTCCTCGATGTTCAGCCGGAAATCCTCCAAAAAGCTCGCCGTCTCGCTGACGGTCATGTTCATTTTCCAGTTCGCTGCAATAATTTTTTTGCGCATATCAGTTTTTTATGTGGGAGCGCATCCTACCCGCTCGTTTGGCATCCCGCAAGAGCGATTCAAAATTCGTTCGAAATTCGTTCTTGAATCCTTCCGGCTCGGAGACAAAACTGCCCTCCGAAACGGGCCGTGGCTCAGCTTGGTAGAGCGCTTGAATGGGGTTCAAGAGGTCGAGAGTTCAAATCTCTCCGGCCCGATTTCTTTTAACTGCTGCGAATAAGCAGCTTAGAAAAGACATCAGAAAGGTTAGGTCACTAAAGGGCACTGACTAGTGACCGAATAGTGCCCATAAAAATTGCTGGCGGGCCAGCCTCAGCAGCGAAATATCCCCCCGCCAGCTCCATGATGAAATCCCGATAAGCCAGAGGATTCCCCTCATTTTCCGAAGCCACCCCTCCTGCCGCTTCCTTTCGCAGGAGAATGCGCCGCAGCAATCACGCGAGCTTTTCTCGGACCCGGCGTGGCAGAGCCGAAACAACCAGATCATACGAATGCCGGACCAGCTCCGTCACCAGTGCGCCGCGCAGACTTCCGTCCAAGTCGAGGGTGTTCCAATGGCGCTTGTTCATGTGCCAGCCGGGCATGATCGCCTCGTGGACGTCCCTCAAGTCCAGAGCGCGGTCGGGATCGCACTTGAGGTTCATCGTGGGCGGCACCGAGTCGTAATCCACCAAGGCAAACATCTTCCGCATGACCTTGTAAACGACGACCTCGGGTCCGAACGGTTCCTCCTCGGTCACGCCGGGAAAGCTCAGCAGAAGCTCGCGGAGTTGCTCCATGTTCATGGCTGGGATCTGACCGCATGCTTGGCTGTGAGGTCAAGCGCGGCGTTGCCCGGGTTATTTTGAGAGACCATTGGCTTACCTCAGCCCCTGCCAGTCAGGTATTGAACCGGAGATATGATCAGTGGCTCCCCCCTCGCGGATCACGAAGGAACCGGGTTTCATTTTCAGGCCCGGCATGCAACCATGCTTTCAGCACCACATGATGACCACTCGACCACTGGGCAGAACCGGCTTCAATGCCTCCCGCATCGGGATCGGCGACATCGCGGACCGGAATGTTCCGCTTGCGGAATGCGTCCACACTCTCCACAGGGCGATGGATTTTGGCCTGAACCTGATCGACACCGCGCCGGGGTATGAATCCGGCTACAGTGAGGAAATTGTCGGAGCCGCGTTGAAAGGCCGGCGCGAGGGCATGTTCGTGATCGACAAGGTGGACAACCTCCTTGATCCCGTCGCCTCGCAAGTGGATGCCAGCCTCAAGGCGATGGGCATTGGCCACACCGACCTGTTCGCCTTCCACGCGGTCTCGGAACTGACCGTATGGGAGAAACTCGCCTCGCCCGGCGGCGGGATGGACCAGCTCCAGGATTGCGTGAGAGCCGGCAAGACAAGGTTCCGGGGTATATCAAGCCACAATCCGCTGGTGCTGATCGCTGCACTTGGAAGCGGGCTGTGCGATGTCGTGATGTTCCCGGTCGGGCCGTTCGTCGATCCGCGATACGTCGAGCTGGTGCTTCCGATGGCGAGGCGGATGGGAGTCGGGACGGTTTGCTTCAAGACCTTCGGGGCCGGGAAGCTGCTGGGGGACACCATCGGCTACAACCAGCCGCTACAGGAACGGCCGCGCGGGAAGTTCAGTTCGGGTGGCACGAAGTCCGGCTCCGCGCCAGAACTGCCATGCCTGAGCGTTAACGAGTGTCTGCACTACACGCTCACGCTCAATCCCGACGTTGCCCTTCTGGGGATGAGCTTTCCCAACGAGCAGGACGCCGCCATGGAGGCGTTCAAGACATTCAGGCCCCTGAGCGCGGGCGAGATCTCGGACATCCGGTGCCGGGCGGAAGTCGCGATTCAAGGCAAGGGCGCATGCTGGTGGAACCCGGAGTAATCCGGCCGCGCAGCAAAAGGCGGCCGTCACCCTCCCGAACCGTGTAGAAGCCGACTTCGGCTGGATCGTCGGAATTCGGAATAGCCACGAGATGACCTGCCCGGCCGGGCTTGTGGCAGGCACGCGCGTATTTGTCTGTGACAATTGCGCGTTTTCCGGCGAGGTGAAAATCAGCCGCAAGCACACCCGGTTCGCCGAGCGTGACCTCCGGCACCTGACGGCCCGTGCTGTCGGACAGCTCGGGGGCAAGTTCCGGGGGCTCGACCAGCGGATCGGTGCCTACAAGGCAGAGAGTGTCAACAACGCCCGCGCCCATGACATCGTGATCCGGGCGGTGGATTGCGCGGCGATCACGCCCGCCCAGATCCCGGACGTGCTCCTCGAATGGCGCAAGCCCTCGCATGAGGAATTCGCCGCCCGCAATGCGTTCAGCCTCTGGAACGCGTTCACCGAGGTCTATAAGACGGTGAATCCCCACACCGCACTCCGTCGAGGGGAAGCGCTTCATGGGCTCTTCGATGCGGAAACCGGCGTGGCCTTGGTGTCATGATGGCGAGACCAACACGCATCGAGCGGGCGCACTACGAAATGCTCGTTGGGCGGAAGATCCTCGGGATCCACTGGGAGGACTTCGAGGGGCATGCGCTGCCGCTGCTCGTCCTCAGTGGCAAGGACCCGGAGGGACATCAGGCCACCGCTGCCGTACTCTGCGACCCCGAGGGCAATGGTCCCGGCCACCTGGAGCACTCGCTGTGAGCCCGGACTACCCCCGCATCCGCTCGGTGCATCTGAACCGGTGGGAGCGGCCACGCCGAGCCACGGTCTGGACGAAATACGGGGTCGTGAAGGTCGAATGGCGGGACGTTGCGGGATGCCAGTGCTGGTTCGCCAGCGGCACCGGAGATGCCAAGCGGGAGGCAGTTCCCGCCATCGAGCACATTGAAGCCATGTGCCGGTCTGTGCGGTGACGCATGGACGAAAAGCCTGCCTGCATGCGGGGCAGGCTTTTTTTACCTATCAGAGGAATGTGGGCAATGTCTCCACATCGATTCCCTATTGATCATTTCATGCACATGCCAAGCAGTTGGCGGACGAACCCCGTGACATCCGCCTGGGTTTCAGGATCCGGGCGCCCGTAAAGAAACTCGGCCACCCGCCGTGGTCCGATGCCATCGGGATCAAGAAAATCCTCGCTCAGGTGCTCCAGAGCTTTTTGGGTGATTTCGTCTGAGAGCAGGGGAGTGAGCAACGCTGCGACATCAGGCACCCCGTTTCCGTAATTGCGGAGCAGGTAGAAGAGATCGTAAGCATCCTTGTTTTCTCCCCGGATACGGAATGCAAGCGCTTTGAGAACGAGTCACCTCCTGATAGCGCTGCTCCCCCACGAGAGCGAAAGCCAGACCGAGATCAAGATCGAGTGTGCCCACATGCGGGGCGACCTTTTCCGGCAAGTGCTCCTGGTCAATGAGCAACGAGGGCACGAGCCCTCCCACGACAACCAGTTCATCCATGATGTCGCCGAGCTTGGTGGCGAGATACAGACAAGTCGCCTTTACCCGCGCAACTTGGTCTCGAGGATAGCCCGCGGCAGTAGTGGGTTTTTCAAGCATGTGAAGGTGATTTTAAAAGTGTCTTGCGCAGTTCCTGGGCGGCCTCAACGGAACGCTCAGGCTGGTTTTTCAAATCCAAATAGACCTGCACCGGATGCACGCAAACAATGTTTTCACGAAATTCGACGCCTTGGAAGACTCCAGAGTCAGCCGGCTGCACGAGCCAGACGTTTTCGCCGCGCTCGATCTCATGGAAGCCCATCCGTTCGCGCTGGGCTTCGGACGGCAATTCCCCCACATACAGCGTGACCAGCCGAAACCCGGCGAATCCCGACTGCAGCCAGGCCCCAGCCAGGCCTGTCGCGGCATATTCCAATTTGTCCTGCTTCAGTTTTCCGGCCAACTGCCGAAGCACATCATCACTGGAACGCTCGGCTACATGCCCTCTCACGATGGTGTTTTTCGAGAAATCGTATGCCTCCCGCCATGCGTCGAGAAGGGTGCCGTAGTCTTTCGCACGCACCGCGCCGCTCACGGAACGTGTGATGAGCTGGAGGTCCTCCAGGCCGCGCACGATGCGACTCGTGAACCCCTCGTCAAGCCCACACAATCGCGCCAGCTCCCGCTGGGTAAAAGCCTGGTCGTTTTTCATCAAAAGCCAGCGGACAATTCTCGCGCTTTTGGGAGCAAACAAACTCTTGGGTCGGCCCGGCGTCTTGAACTGGTTCGGTTTTCCCTCGATCTGAATGCGCAGCCCCGGTGTCACGAGACGCGCATTCCCGGAGAGATCGAACCAGGAAACCCCTTCCTCCTCACACAGCCGCTGGCCGACTTCGCCCATGAAGGGCACAACGACGAGGGGAATCTGCTTCCTGGCTTCCGCATATTTTCGCGCCCTGCGAGCGGCCAGGATGACCGAGGCCATTTGCCCGCTTGCCCTGCACTCGACAGCAAAACGTTGCTTGCCGTGCGAAATGACCAGATCCGCACCGCCTTCAGAGCTCGCAACGTCTTCCCTCGCCTCCAATTCGCTGACCGGAATAGCCAGCAACTCCGCCAGTCGTCGCGGGGTCTCTTTCAACATCTGCTGAATGGATGCGCTGTTCATGTTGTTTAAATAGCGCGGCTTGCTTCTACGGGCAAGCTAAACTATTAGAACATGTTTTATCGTCCTCATTTCAGGCATCCTGTGCCCGCCGGGCTGGGCTTCTTACAATTGGCAGTGACCTCATCCTGTCGAAGCCAAAGCCAGCGACAAGCTCGTGCGTGTCGGGTTCTCACATTCCCTTCGGGGCGCGACCGACGATACCCACATCCTTCGCACGACCGGTGAGAGCCGAAACCGAGGGGTCGGTTGAAACAGGCTGCGCTTCCTGCGCAGCCGCCTTTTGCATGAAGCCAGACCGAGAGGAATGCGGATCAAAGTGGCCGGAAAACCGGCCAACTGAGGCACCGAGTTGCAAAGCCGGGAGGTTTGCCAGATAGTGGAGTCAACAATTCCAGCAGAACAAAAGGAGAAATTCATGAGCACCGCAGACATTTTACGGCAGGAAGGTCGGCAGGAAGGCGAACTGAGAGGGCGGCAGGAAGGCGAGATCCTTGCCCGCCAGCAGGACGTCGTCGAGGCTCTGGAAATCCGGTTTGATCGGGTTCCCGATGGACTTCGTGAGGAAATCGGGCACATCGTTGATTCCTCCCGCCTGCATGTTCTTCTCCGTACGGCGATCCGGTGTGCGGACTTGGAATCCTTCGCAAAGGAACTCTGATCGCCGCCACTACTGCTTCTGTTCGCTTCAGAAGGGGGATCCAAGTTTGCTATTTTTACAGCATTTCCCCGGAGACTTTCACAGTGCCGATTTCCGAAACGGCGTTGCAGGGGCACATAAAATCAAACGTTTTCATGTTTTAAGAATCCAATTGGCTTTCCCCTGGCTCATTGTCCGCTTTTGTCCTGGGAGGTGAACGGCGGCAGCCACGCCATTGGGAAGGCTGAGCTCGACTTCAATTTGGGGCCCTTGGCGCTTCCAGAAACTGCGAATCTTTCCGTGAGGGGTCGGAACGACTGTCTCATTCCAATCGCCTTCGAAAACCGGCTCGAAAACAATCTCCGCCCACGCTGGTGCGTTCTGCCGGATGCCTCCGAGGATTTGCATGAGATGATAAAGCGGGTGCGCTGACCAGGCGTGCGAGAAGCTCTCGTCACCGCGACGGGGGGCGAAATTCTCCCACGTGGTCCCGTATTCGGCCATCGGCGCCCACTTCTCCCGGATGAAACGCAAAACATCCGCGCCATGCCCTGCGGACGTCAACACTTCAAAAACATACGTGATCCAGTAGGATGACGGGTAGACCTCCGGCTTGGTCTCCTGCCGGATAAATGGCAGGAGCACCTCCTGGATGCGCTTCGCATTCTGCGCGGGCTGGAAGTCTGCAAGGATGGCCAGAGTTTGAGAATGGATCGAGGTTTCTTTGACCTGTTTTCCGGCGAAGGTGACCCCATCGCACAGCAAGCCGTCCTTTCGCACCAGTTTCCCGATGGCGACTCGCAGCCGTTTTGCCCAAGCGGCAAGCTTCCCGGCTTCGCCCGGCTTGTTCGCAAGCCGGAACATCCCGGCCAATCGCTCGAGCGCCATCAGGAGCCAGAGATTGTAAACGGTCGAATACCCTTCCTTGAAAAGTCCGGTCCAGTCGAGGAAGAGCCAGTAGCGCTTGTCGTAGCCGATGAGGCCGGTTTTCGGGTCGGTGATGTCTTCAAAGTATTTCAGAGCCGCGCGGATCGTTTGTTCCTGCTCAAGGAACGGTTCCAACGAGCCGGTCTGCCAGTAGTAGTCCCAGAGCGTGATCAGCCAGATGAGGGTGAAATCCGGTAAAACACAGCTGTGGGCGATTGTTGGCGCGTGCCCGTAGGTGAGGCCCTCGGGGGTTGTCTTCGCCGCGATCTGCTCGATGCCACGGCGGAAGAGCCGCGTGTCGCCGGAGAGGAAGAATGTGTTCTTGGCCTGCACCCGGGCATCGCCCCACCACTGCGCCTGCTCGCGCCAGGGAGTGTCCACATAGGCGTCCAGGCTGCACACACGCTGCGTCCAGGCACAGGCTTCCCAGATGCAATTCCAAGTGGCATCCCTCCGGCAGGTGACCAGGAGGGAACAGTAGTTGACTCTGACTGCCCCAATCCCTCCTCGGGATCGGGGTCGCAGCATTTCCGCAGCCCCCGGATCGAGACTTGGCCGGGGCGAGGGTAGTCCAGGATGCTGAAGGCGGCGGTGAGGCCGCAGCTCCAGCCGTCCTCCACCGACTTCGCGGTGACCTCACGGATCACCTTCAGCGTCGATTTGCACGCTGTCATGGCTTCCTCCCTCGTGGGAACAAGGTGATGCGCTCCCCGAGGAGCCGCCCCACTACGCCGACTACCAACGCGCCCGCCAGAGCTCCTGCCGCTGCTATAGTTATCGCTATTTTTTTCATATTTTTTGCGAAGACGGAAATTTCGTCTTCAATTTTATATTGCACGCCGGACGGCGGCATTGCGGCGGCCGGCGTGGATGCCCTTTCCCCGTATTCGCGGAAGGGCGAGATTTCTCTCGCGGAATTTATGGGCGTTCAATTTTCTTCTCGTTCACCGCCCGGCACCCACCCATGGTGGCTGAAGCATGAAGCGCACCCCTTCCAAGCCGACCGGAATACGAAGAGTTCTAATCCTCGTCGATGAATCCAACGTCACCAGTTCTGCGAAGGCCGCCAACCGCAAGTTGGACTGGCTCAAGCTTCAGGAATTCCTCGTCAGGGGGCGCGAGTTGCTGGAAACGGTCGTCTATGCAGGGTTGCCCCCGGCGATGCCCGAATGGCAGGCCGAGCGTGACAAGAAAAACAAGTTTCTGCACTGGCTGCGCTCCCACGGGTTTCTGGTGATGGCCAAGGACGGCTCGCCCGGAGCCGAAACGCACTACAAGGCCAATGTGGATGTCCTGATGGCCGTCGATGCCGTCGAACTCTCCATCGAGATGCGGCCCGACGTGGTGGTTCTGGTCACCGGCGACGCCGACTTTGCTCATCTGGCGCTGCAGCTACGACGACGAGGCATCCGTGTGGAGGTGGCGTCCGCAGCGCCGAATTTGGGCGCTGGCCTGAAAACCTCGGCGAACGAGGTGATCGATCTCTCCCCATTGCTGGAGACTTTCGATCCGCTGAGCTAATCAGTGGCCCTGTTTCCACTTTTTTCCCAAGACAATCTTCTGTGCCCGGCTCATGGATTTTACGGAGTATTCCAAGCGCGATGCGGACGATCTGCTGTCCGCTGTCGTGAAGGCGACCAGCTTGGCCGGCCGGTGTGCTCGGACATACGCGGAGCCCTTTCCGGCATTGTGAACCTTGAGGCGTTTCTGAACGTCGGTCGTGATCCCGGTATAGAGGCAGCCATTCGAGCACCGGAGCATGTAAACGAACCACGGCTTGGGGGATGCCTTGGGCATGTGGCCGTGGGAACTATGCAACCCCTGCGATGGCCTCAGCGGCGGCAAGCGCCTGCTTTGCCAGTCCATCGGCCAAGTAGTTTTCCTCAATGGCGAGGGTATCGTATTTCCCCTCGGCCTTGCTCTCGGCATCGTTGCCGCCCTCCCGCGTCATCTTTGAGACGCGGCTGCGGGACTCAAACTCCTCCCGGAGCCGGCCAAGAACGCTGGCGACGATTTCGATGATTTCGTGCCCGTGGATCTGTTCGGTGGTCATGTTGGCAGTTTACCGCCCGCCCGGCGGCGCGGGACAGAACGAAATCTCTGAATCCTTCGCACAGGGAATGCCGGTGGCCGTGAAAGCGACATCCTCCGCTGATATCCGGTCCCCCGCGAGTGACGGGCTGATATCCCGGGATCCACGCCTCAAAGAGGTGCGATGTTCACATAAACCCCGGGATGGTCAGAGAAAGCTTTCCCTCTCAATGGCCGCTCAGGCAGCCAGCCAAAAAAAGGAAAAGCACAGATGAGTCCAGGGCTTCATGAACTGGCCGTGTGCTGGAAATATCTTGGGAAGTCTGAGCTTGCCCGCCTGGCGGCTTGGTGCTAGTATTTCTCAATAAGATTGATGCCCTGAGGAGGGACCTTCGGAAAAGCTCCGTGACATCCGAAAAGCATTTTTCCACCAAACAGAAAGACCTTATGAACAAGGAAGCTTACAAATCAATCATCACGAAATGCTGGGCCGACCCGGAATTCAAGCGGCGGCTCATCGCCGATGCGGCCGGCACCCTCAGGGCAGAGGGCATCGCCGTGCCCGAAGGCACCCAAGTGAACGTGGTCGAGAATACCGCCCGCGAATTCACTTTCGTGATCCCATCCGAACCCTCCGAGCTGTCCGACGCGGCCCTGGATCGTGTTTCAGGGGGCATATACCGGGACATCAGTTATACGATAATGTGATCTTGTCCGGCACACGTCCGTGACGCCCGAAAAGCCCCGTTTCCACCGGCGAGAAATATCCCTATGAATGAGCAGGCATACAAATCAATCATCACGAAATGCTGGGCCGATGCGGAATTCAAGCGGCGGCTCATGGCCGATCCAGCCGGAACCCTCCGCACAGAGGGTGTCTCCGTGCCGAACGGCAGCAAGGTGACCGTGGTCGAGAATACGGTCAACGAATTTACATTCGTCATCCCGCCCGAGTTCTCCGAGTTGTCCGACGAGGCACTCGACGGCGTTTCTGGGGGGAAAGTGGTCGCCATTCCGGAGGGATGATGGAACGGAAGTCCATCACCTCCCCGTAGAAGCAGCGTCTTGCCGATGACCGGAGAGCATCAATCGGCAATATCTGGAAGGTCATCCGGCCAGCGCGATGTTAGGAGCTGTTCACAAATAACCTTTACAACCTGGCTTGATCTTTTTGCCGATGGCTGCGTTGCTCGCTTCTTACAGCCTGCAACGAGGCTGCTTGGCGCTCGCGCCTTGCATCGACAAAAATCTACTGCGCCATTTCTTGTAAACTTTATTTGTGAACAGCTCCTTATTGTTGGAATTTGGTTAATTCCGCCTTGAGCTGGTATTTTCCCGAGAGGTTTCGTTCGCGGAGCAATTTTTCGATCGTCTCGATCAGTTTCGTCGGGGAGTAGCGGCCGTTTTGTTTGAGGGCATCGCGAAAGAGCTCGCAGCTCAGGATCCCGTATTGCGCCCACTGCCCTGGGGGAGATCCGAATTGGAACACCCAATCGTCGTAATCGTCCCGGTCGATGAGGCACCCTTCGGTCCGCGTGTAAGTCAACTCCGCAGGAAAATCCCTCGCGTATTCCCGCAGATCCGCATGTTCGAGGATGTTCATGCCATAGACCGGGATGCTGATGTTGGCAGCCTTCATGACTTTTCCGAGGATCTGCAAATCCACTACGGTGCTGGTGAAAACGATGGCGTCGAACGTGCGGTTGTCGCGGTAGAATTTGAGCGACTGGTAGAGCACCTGGTAGCTCGCGGGCGGCTCGTAGCTGCAGCGGAACACCTCGCCGAAATGCTTGTCCTGGCGGAGATCGTCCTCGATCCGCGCCGCAAACACGCCGCCCATATGCTCGATCTCCGGCCCGATCACCAAAACGTCTTTGACCCCCCTATCCCGCAGGGCGGCGACCACCGGTCGAGTCCAGAGGTCGATGGACGGGAGCGCTGTAAGAAAAAGGTCAGGCGATAGTTTCGGGAGGGACTCCGGCTTGATGACCGACGGGGCGAGGGTCGGAACCGCATAAAAGCTTGAGATCGCCCGCGTCGAGGGGACTTCAAACGTGTAGTAGGGCGCAAGGAGGAAGGCCGTCGTCCTGTCCTCGCTCAGCCGGCTGACGTGGCATTTGTTCGCCACGAAATCCCCGCCGGTATCGAACGCCGCCAGCTCGATCTTTTTTCCGAGAATCCCGCCTGCGGCGTTGATCCTGCCGAGCGAGAACCGGACCCCCTCGGAGATCTCCCTGGCGTCGGCCACCGATTCGTTGTTGACGAAGCCGACGTGCCAGGCGGGCGCGGAACTGACCGCCCGGATCCGCTCGCGCTCGAACCGCGAAAACGCGGCATTTTCCGAGGGGGCGCCGTATTGAAAAATGCCGATGCTGGCGAGCAGGAGAAAAGCTGCGAGCGCCGCGAGGGAAACGATGATGCCGTTTTTGATCATGAGAGAGGGGTTATAAAAGTTGGCGGGCGATGAGGTTTCGAAAAAGGCCATCCTGTGCGATGAGCTCCCCGTAGGTGCCGGCCTGCCGGATTTCGCCGTCGGCGAGGACGTAGATGCGGTCGGCATTCCGGATTGTCGAGAGGCGGTGGGCGATGACGATGCGCGTGATCTTCAGGCGCTCGACATTCGTGCTGACGGTTTCCTGGGTGGCATTGTCGAGGGCGCTCGTCGCCTCGTCCATGATCAGAATTGCGGGCCGTCCGGCGAGTGCGCGGGCGATGAGAATGCGCTGCTGCTGCCCGCCGGAGATCAGTCCATCGGCGACCATCGTGAACATCCCCATCGGCATTTGGCGGAGGTCGGCGTCGAGCGAGGCCATTCGCGCAGCCTCCTCGGCTTCAGCGAGCAGGCAACCGGTGCCCATCGCGATGTTCTCGAGGATACTTCCCGGGATGATCCGCCCGTTCTGTAGAATGCATCCGATCTGGCGGCGGACCGCGCGGACGTCGAGATTCGCCAGGTCCTGCCCGCCATACAAAATGCTGCCCGCCTCCGGGGTCTCGAAACCGAGCAGGAGGCGCACCACCGAACTTTTCCCCGCGCCGGACGGCCCGACAATCGCAACGAACTCGCCGGGGCTCACCACCAGCGAGACATCGCGGAGGACCGGCTGGCTCTCCGGCGAGTAGCGGAACGTGACGTGCGAGAGCTCGACTTTTCCGTCGAGTTTGCCCGGCGCATGGCTCCCTGACAGGATCTCGGGAATCTCGTCGAGGATCGGCTTGAAGCGATCGATCTCCGGGCCGACCGACCAGAGTTCCCAGATCCCGCTGGAAATCCCGAGAATGCCTTGGCTGAATCCCGCGAACGCGGTCATAAACGCGAGAAACCGTGCCAATGGCATTTGCGATCTCCACGCATCGCCGACCAGATAAAAGAACAGGATCGAGAGGGCCGCCGGAAAAATAATGCCGAGCAGCGCGACCCGACAGGCCGATCCGGCCGCCGAAAATGCCGCTTCCTGGCCCGGAATGAAATCCTCCATGAAGCGGGCCAGCATGCGCTTTTCCGCCGCGGCGGCGCGGATTTTTCCGATTCCGTCAAACATCTGCTTGAGCAGTGCCGCCTGCCGCCCGGAGCTCGCGGCCATCCGGGCGAGCGGCTTCAGGCTCCCGCGCAGGAAGACCAGCATGGCTGCGGCGTAAACGAGGGTTCCCGCCACGCCAGCCGCCGCCAGCCCCGGGCTGTAGTAGAAGAGCATGGCCGCGTTGGCGAGGCCGAAAAGGGAGCTCAAAAACTGCTGCGAAACAACGGTGAAAACCTGCTCCTGGATTCGTGTTGCCGCCAGGACGCGCATGCAGAGATCGCCCGCTTCATACCTGCGGAAAAAGTTCACCGGGAGCCGGAAGAGCCGGTCGAAGAGCGCGGCCTGAAAGCGTTCCATTTGCCGGGAGCCGAACACCAGCAGGAGCAGCTGGGGCACGACGTTGAGGAGCGTCGAGCTCACGCTCAGCGCAACCATCAGCACGAGAAGATTCCAGAGCTCCCCGCTATTGGCCGTCGGAATGATCTTGCCGGTCACATATTCCGTGGCGATCGGCTGCACCAGCCCGAGCCCGCCGGCCAGCAGCCCGGCAAACGCCATCGCCAATATCAGGCCACCCGAACCGGAAAAAAGCAGTTTCCAAATGTCGGCGGCGGCGACTTTTCGATCCGGAAATGTCCGGTAGATTTGGTATCCGTGTGGGCGCAGGTTCGAGGCGACCGGGGCGTCGAGCGGGTGGGTTCGGCCGGATCCCGGATCAAGGTAGTGCCTCCCGCCGGCATCGAGGATCACCGGCTGGCCGTCGGCCTTGAATCCGACCAGCGGCTCGCTGAGGTCGCGGAAAAAACCCTCGCCGAACCGAACTTTTCGGAAGCGCCAGTGGTTGGCCTCGGCGCACGCGCGAAACCGCGCATCGGCATCAGCCGCGAGGTCGGAAGAGAGTTCCGGCTCCTCATACGGCAGCGCGTAGCGCTTTGCAAGGATGCGCAGGATGCGGCCCATCGGGTCATCCGTGGCGTCGGCATGCGCCGTGTCGGCGACGAGGCTGCGGAGGCGATCGAACTGCGCGCCGATCGCGCTTTGGCTCCGCCGCTCGTCCGACTCCCGGCTCTGCTCCCTCCGCCGCTCGCGGCGCGCATCCTCGAACAAAACCCGCCGGGCAAATTCCTCCAGCAGCCCGTCGGGGCTGGGGAGGGCTGCGGGTTGGCCGGGCGCTTCGCTCTCCATGCGCAGCTTTCCCATGAGCTGCTCACGGCAGGCGTGCGACACATTTTCCGCAGCGGGAACGGACCCGAGAAACCGGGTATCCACGACCGGAACGGCTAGGATTTTCACCTCCCCCGCAGGCATTCCTGGCAGGATCTCTCCGGCCGCGAGGGTCAGCAGATAAACCCGCCGGCCGGCCGACGCCACCACAAACAGGTTGATTTCCCCTTCGATCAAATACCGGAACCCTGCGAAGGCGTCGAGCGGGACGACCCGGTTCGATGGCATCGCGCCCGGCAGGCCGCCGGCAAACATCTGCGAGGTCGGATCGTCAGGCATGCGGCCTTTCGGTTTCCAGCCTCATGAGATTCGCGTAGGACGCGCAGGATTCCATGAGGGCGGAGTGGGTTCCGCGGGCGATGATTTTCCCGTATTCCAGCATGATGATTTCATCGCAATCGCGAATCGTGCTGAGCCGGTGGGCGACGATCAGGCATGAGCAGCCGCGGCGGCGGATCGCCCGGTCGATCATCAGCTCCGTGGTCGGATCAAGTGCGCTGGTCGCCTCGTCGAGGATCAGGATCGGGGCATTCCGGGCGAGCGCCCGCGCGATTTCGAGGCGCTGGCGCTGGCCGCCGGAAAAATTGTTGCCCATCTCCCCGACCGGAACATCCAGCTCGTTGCCCCGCTGCGCGAGCTCGCCGACGATCTCGGCGTCGCTCAGCGCCTCGTGCAGATCGCAGGCCTCGGAATGCCGCTGGAAGAGGGTCAGATTATCCCGCACGCTGCCTGAGAAAAGGATGATATTTTGGTCCACCGACGCCACCGAGCGGTAAAATTCCTCCCGCGACCAGCTCGCGATCGGGCGCCCGCCGAGCAGGATTTCTCCCTGCCACGGCGCGAACAGTCCTGCCGCAATCTTTGCGACCGTGCTCTTACCCGAGCCCGAGGTGCCGACAAGCGCCACGCGGCTGCCGGCTTCGAGCGTGAGGGAAAAGCGTTCGATGAGCGGGGGGGCGAGGCGGCTGTAACCAAACGAAATGTCCCGCAGTTCCAGCTTTCCGGGGCGGAGGCTCTCCTCGCCATCCGCCGAGCGGAACCGTTCCGTGAACGGATACCGGAACACGTCCTCGATCCGCTCGATCGTGCCCCGCAGCTCCTGCATCTGGGTTCCTGCCATCACGAGGCTGTTGACCGGCGTGACGAACCCTGCCATCAGCGCCTGAAAAGCCATCATCCCGCCGAGCGTCATCCCGCCTTCAATAATCTGCCAGGCGCCGAAGCACAGGACGAGCGTGCTGTTCAGCCCGAAAAGCAGGACCGGCACGATGTTGAGCAGCGTGCCCGAATGCTGCATCCTCCTCCGCGCGTTCACATACTCGGCCAGCCCGTTGCTCCACTCCGAAAAAAAGTCATCCTCCCTCCCGCCCGAGCGGAGGGTTTCCATGAGGCTGATGCCGGTCATCGAGCGCTGGATCAACTTGGTCTCGACCGTCACGAGCGACTGGTTGAGCACCTGGCGGCTCCGGTTCACCAGCACCAACGCAAGAAAATTGAGCGCGGCCGTCGCCAGCACGATCCAGGAAAGGAACGGGCTGAGGCAAAACATGAGCGCCAGGAAAAAGATGGCGGTGAGCGCCTGGGTGGCGCTGTTTCCGATCTGCCCGAAGACCGTCTTGGCGACCTGGGCGTTCAGCATGACGCGGTGCTGCAGGTCGGCGGAGTGCCTTTGGAGAAAGAACTCGACCGGCAGGGAGAAGAAGTGTCCGAGCATGGCGACGGTATTGTTGGCGGCCAGCTTGAGCTCGCCCCGGCGGAAAGCCACCCGCTGCAGCCACACGAGCAGCACCTGCACCAGCACCGTCGCCGCATACACCAGCAGCAGCGCCACCAGCCACTCGGCCTTGTCCGACATCACCTCGTCCACAAAAATCCGCAGCATCGTCGGCAGCAGCAGACCCGGCAGAACCAGCAGCAGCCCAGCCCACACG
>Ga0194058_10000048_pt1 | contig 39678 bp, 29 predicted proteins | sample SepL4417m_MetaG_FD_155490 | JGI IMG/M metagenome (GOLD analysis project Ga0194058, IMG submission 155490) | Anoxic zone freshwater microbial communities from boreal shield lake in IISD Experimental Lakes Area, Ontario, Canada - Sep2016-L442-17m | ecosystem: Environmental > Aquatic > Freshwater... | reverse complement strand
GCGTAATGCTCGACCGCGATGTCCTGCATCCACTGGACATATGCCACGTTGTTCACATGACCATTCGCATCAATGACGCTCGCGGAAATGGTCATGAGCTTCTTGAATACCGGGTCGGGAAGGGAAGTGGACATGGAGGAGAGAGCTTGGGAGTCAATAAAGCCATGGGATAAACCGGCAGGTGCGGGTTTCGTATTCGCGATACCCCGGAAACTTTTGGCGGAGGAAGCCTTCCTCCCGGCAGGATTTCGCGTGGAAGAAAGGCAGCAATGCCGCTGCCGCCAAGAGCGCGGACCAGCTCAGCCAGACGAGTGCCCAGCCAAATCCGGCCAGGATCACGGCGGCGTAGAGCGGGTGGCGGATCTTTGCGTAGATCCCGTGTTGGACCAACTTGGCGTGATCGGCGGGTTTCGGGAACGGGGTGAGGTTTCTTCCGAGCGCCTTTATCCCGGCGACAGCAACGGCGGCCGCGACGACCAGAACAAGCGCACCGGCGTAACGCCAAGCCGCTGGGCCTGTTCCAGGATGCAGGACCGAGAGCAAGAACAGTGCCGCGAGGAGCAGGAACTGCCCTGCAACCCATCCTCCCCCGCGTTCAACAAAACGTCTCATCGGAGAGACTGCTACGGCATCCATCGGGTCCAAATCCGGGGCTCAGGCACCGGCCTTCGGAACAGGCTTCTCAGAAATTCAAAGAGAGCTTTCATGGGAAAAAATCGATGATGACTGACTCCTCAAGCAACCGCTCTCGCCCGGACTTCGGAAAGCAGCGTCACCAGCTCGTCAACCTGCGCGGAATCAAAAACGCCTTCTGGCCCCTGCGGGTTCAAATCCGTGAATGGGGACTCGTAAAGCAAACTGGCATCCATCACGCCATGTTCGGTCAGGTGCTCGACGATCAAATTCACAAACTCAATCTGGTTGGCTGTGAGTGTTTTCCCCTTGATGAAACCGGCGAGGGCAGATTTTGCGGCTTCGCGATCAAGGCCAACCAGTGACCGCACGAAGATCCCCAGCCCGTTGCTCTCGGCTTTCGCCTGCTCCAGATGTTCGGGCTTGGCAAGGCCGCTCGCTGCCAGCATCCGCTCCAGCTCCCCGAGGTCGGTCGCAGTGAGAGGTTCGTTCATCCGCAACTTGTGGATGACCAGATCATCCTCGTGCTCGCGCAAAAACTGACGGGTCTTGGCGCGGAATCGCTCGAAGCTGTCGGGCGAGGCAAAACCGGGAAGCTCGACCGAGGATTCGTCGCCGATCTCGTCCTCGAAATCCGTGTAGATCGGTTTGCGCTGCTGTTTGTCGATCAGCTTCACAAGGGCACGCAGGCGGCGGCGAACGTTTTCCAGCATCGGTGTGGTCACGTTCTCCCACCATTCGTCGGCTTGAACTGCCTGAATCAGCTCCATCTGCTCGCGCACCATCGGGATGCTGGATTTTTCCTCCAGCAGGCCGGCAATCGCCTTCACCTGGTCGCTGAGCCGCTTGAACGCTGGCTCGGCCCGTAAGACCGCCAGTTGCAAATTCAGCATGAGCAGATCGAAGCGCTTCGCCTCTTCGTCTTCCGGCTCCAGTTCGGACGGCAATCCAGCGACTTCGTGCGCCAGTTCCACAAACGCATCCTCCTTCAAAACACCCCACGCTTCCGGCTTGGAGTATTTTTCCACGAGCCGCCGCTTCGCGCGGACGACAAAATTTCCCACGTTCATCGCAGCGACTTCGACATGCAGCAGCGCCGCCACGTCCTGCCGCAACTCCTCCTCCTTTTCCGGGCCCTCCTTCATCACACCGCCCATCCTGCGATCCAGTTCGCCGATCAATTCCAGCCGAGCCTTGAAAAGCCTCTTGCCGAGGGATTCGCCCAGCGCACCGTCGGTCGTCTCCGGGTTCTGGCTGAAAAACTCCAGGTTCTGGCAGTAATCGAAGATGTAGAAAAACTCCTTGTGCTTGCCCGGCGCGAACAGGTCGGGAGAAAGCCGCGTGCCGCGCCCGACCATTTGCCAGAACTTCGTCTTCGACCGCACCAGCTTGAAGAAAACGAGGTTGACCACCTCCGGAATGTCGATGCCCGTATCGAGCATATCCACCGAGATGGCGATGTGCGGCGCTTTGTCGCTCCGGGAAAAATCGTCGATCAGGCTCTGCGCGTATTCGGTTTTGAACGTGATGACCCGCGCGAACGTGCCTTTGTAGTGCGGATAGTTCGCGTTGAACCGGTCGGCGATGAAATCCGCGTGCGCCTGGTTTTTGGCGAAGATGATCGTCTTCCCGATCCGGTCGCCGCCAGCCACTTTTTGCCCGTGCGTCATGACGTGGGCGAGTACCTTGTCCACGGTGTCGATGTTGAACAGCCACTTGTTCACGGCCTCGGCTTCGACAAAACTGGGAGTGCTGCCGTCGTCACTCCAATCCTTCGCGTCCCACTCTTCCTTTTCCTCCTCGGACAGGTTTTCGTATTTGATCCCCTCGCGCTGGAACTTGATTGGCACGGAGACCGACTTCGCTGGCACGAGGAACCCGTCCGACACGGCATCCTTCAGCTCATAGGCATCCGTCGGCACGCCCTTTTCGAGGTCGAACAGGCCGTAGGTGTCGCGGTCGATCTCGTCGCGCGGCGTGGCAGTCAGGCCGACCAGCAGCGAATCGAAGTATTCGAAAATCGCACGATACTTCTGATACACCGACCGGTGCGCCTCATCAATGATGATGAGATCAAAATGGCCCGCGCCGAAACGCCGCTGCCCGTCCTTCGTCTCGTCGATCAGTCCCATCATCGTCTGGTAGGTGGAAACAAACACGCGGCCCTCGGTATCCTTCTCGGTGACGAGATTCACCGGCGACGATTCGGGCAGGTGTTTCTTGAAAGCATTCACCGCCTGGTTGACCAGCGCGGTCCGGTCGCAGAGGAAAAGCACGCGCTTCGCCCAGTTGCAGCGCATGAGCAAGTCGGCCAGCGCGATCACCGTTCTCGTCTTGCCAGCGCCGGTGGCCATGACAACCAGCGTCTTGCGGTCGCGGTCGATTTCCAAAGCCTCGCCAGTGCGCCGGATCGCCCGCGTCTGGTAGAATCGTTCGACGATGGCCTCGTTGATCTTTGCCTCCGCGAGGCTTTTGCGCGTCGTGCGCCGCTGGATCATCAACTCCAACTCGGCCTTTTTGAAAAAACCCTGCACCGGGCGCGGCGGATAATTCGTGTCGTCCCAGATCCAATGCTCGTAGCCGTTCGAGTAAAAGATGATCGGCCGCTGCCCGAACTGCTTTTCCAGGCAATCCGCATACAGCTTCGCCTGTTGTTGGCCCACGCGCGGCTCGCGCTTCGTGCGCTTGGCTTCGTTGAGCGCGAGAGGCTTGCCATCATCGCCCCAGAGCACGTAGTCCACGAACCCCTTGCCTTCGTTGTTCGGCATCCCCTCAACCGGGAATTCCCGGTCGCGTTTCTGGTCGAGCGCCCAGCCTGCCTCCTTGAGCAGCAGGTCAATAAAGTAGTCCCGCGTCTCGGCTTCTGAATAATCGTGAGTGTCGGCCTGTGCGGTATTCGCCTTTTTCGCTGCCGCGACTTCAGCCCGCAGTCGCCTCAACTCGTCGTCGAGCGCGGCCTTGTCCGCCAGCAACGCCGAGAGTTTTTCATCCCGTTCGCCCAGTTCCTTCTCTAACCGTTGAAGCTGGTCGATTGTCTGCTTCGGCAGCGGCGTGGTCTTTGGGAGCGCGTCCTGGTTGAACACCAGCCCCGGCGATGGCTTGGCTCCGCGTGCGTAGGTATGCGTGAGCCAATAGCTGACATGGAAAAATTCGCGAACCGCCGTCAGTGCATCGAACTGCCGGATCGGTCGCTGGCTGTGCACCGCCTCGTTGCCGAGCCGTTGGATCACCCGCGCCTTGCTGAAGATCGCTTCCCCGACCGCCGCCTTGAACGTCGGCTCGTGGATGAGCGCACTCAGGTTGTCCTGATACGGCATCCGCAGTGCGGCATCGTGCTTGTAGAGCCACGCCACCGCCAGCTCCAGCGCCCGCCGGGCATAAAAACACGCCGCCCTCGGGTCCGAATACGCCAACCTCTCCGCTTTGGATGCCGGTTCCTGCAACTCCGGCCATTCGGCTGCGAGAAAGGCAAAGTTGCTCATGGACGGTTCAATGTTTGGCATGGTGGATCAATCGGCGGCGATGGCCCGCAGGTGGCCGTGCATCCACGCGGGGGCATGAGGAAGATCGGACAGAAGCCGCTTTTGATCTCCGGGGGAAAGCACTTTGCGCAAATGGGCGAGGCGCTCGGAAGTCATGTGGGACTTGCCCAGATAACGCAGGGCGGAGATGACGAGCCCGCTGGCGCGTCCGGCCGTCGCCATGTGGCGCGGAGTCGTCGGGCGCAACTCGATGACCATCTTGCCCAGGCTAACCTTCTTGGCGGGTCCGTTGGTCAGGAAAACGACTTTGGCCGGCACCTGCTCAGACAGCCCGAGCAGATTTGCCGCGTAGGCACCGAACGGTTGCAACTTCACCTGGTCCCGGTTGGCGAGCGCCTTGGACACGGCTTCCACCGAGGGGAGGACTTCTCCCAGCAACCGATGGGACTTCGGGAAAAAATACAACCCCCGCGTGAGCCGGCGGATCGTCCCCGCCGCCGTCAGGCGATGCAGTGCCAAATCCACGGCTCTACGGCTCCCAAGATCCAGAAACTCATTCGGGGCGAACACTGAACCCCTGCCGTGACCGTAGATACGGTTAAGCATCGATTTCTCAATACTTTGTGACGGCTTTAACATCGGTTTCTTGTAAGAAAAACAGGGTTATATTTCTTACAAGAAAACTCGATTCTGTTAATAAAACAAGCTCGTTTTCTTAACAGTTCTCACCTCTGAACGATGCCGTGTTCTTGCGGTAAGCCCACGCCCACGGAAGGCCCCGTGCTGGGCAAGCGCTACTCTTGATTCGGGGCGACCGGTCTCAAAGCCATTTCCGTTTGCTGCGGGTTGTCCAAGCGGCCCGGCGTAAATCCGTCTTTGAGCAAAACGGTTTGGACCGTGCTCAAATTGGCGAGCATACGGCAACATCCTTCAGTGCCCTCGGATTTTCTCCACCCACGCGGTGGCATCATCCACCTGCTGCCAGGCAATGCTGCCTTTTTCCCACAGTTTTTTCAGAACCTCCTCATCCACCACTTGGCTCACTGGAAGCACATTGCTGAGGTGGCCGTCAACCTCGTCTTCGAGCCGAAACTCGAGTCTGGCAAGGGTGGCGTTCATGGTGCTTCTCCGAGAAATCATCTCCCCGTCTGGCGGGATTCGCAAGCTTGGGAAACAGCTTCGGAAATGCACGTATCGGAGACGGAGCAAAAGTGGAATTTCATGGATGATCCTCCGCCGCTTCCACCGTGAACAGGAACCTCATGAGCTCATCGAGCTTGCCCCGACTGGGGCCGTTCAGCCCGTTGCCGAAATGGGGGTCGTAGTTCTGCGTCCAGTTGGCGGCCAATTTGTAGCCGTCGCTCGCATGGCTGTTGAGGCCGGTGTGGAGGGCCAAGCCTTCCTCCACCAGCAGCAGCGGCCAGCAGTGGATGATCCGCACCGGCCCCCATTGCTGGTTCTGGTATTCGTTGTGAAACGCCCGCGCCCGTTCGTGCAGGCGGGTTGCCGCTTTACGGTCAATCTGCTGGAAAAGGCTCTCCCGCGTGGCCGCCGTGCCGAGCAGTGCGCGCGTCTCGCTCAGCAAGGCAACGGCCTTCGTCTTGCCCTTGCGACCTGCCGCACGGCGCGCGATCCAGAGGCCAAACGCGGACAGCCGGCCGGGATGCTCAAACCATTTCTTCAACACCGTCAACCGCGTCAGCGACGCATTTCCCTTCGTGTCAATGTCGGCAATGATCTTCTGGATTTTCTCGGGAACGGCGGTGCGCATGGCGGCTCAAAGTTCTCCGCGAAACGCTTGGTGCTGGGGGGTGGCGAAGAACACCGCCGAGTTCAGGCAATGCGCTCGTGCTTTTCCAAGCCGAGGGTAATGGCGGATTCCACCAAGACCCGGGTCACCGGGCTGCAGCCTTTAAACACAAGCTGGTCGAGCACCTTCGGACCGTGCTGCTCCATGAACCCAGCCACCAGCGCGTTCACGAACGAACTGTTCGCACTACGGACCCCGGTAAAGTCCAGCACGATCTGGGAACAGATACCCGCATACGGGTCCATACGTCCCATTCGGAACTCTGCGGCAACCGAGCCGTCTGAGAGGCTGGAGCCCAATTCTTCGGCGAGATTCAATTCGAGCTTCACGGTAGGAACCTACCACCCTGAGCCCCCGCCCGCAAGAGTCCAGATTGCAGCTTCGCATCATGCAACAGTCCGGCAAAATCGGTCGCGGATTTTTGCCGGAACGCCGTCACCACCAAGGTGCCGTTATAGCGACCGGCTTCGGGAAACGGCAGGATTTCCGCATTCCCTCCGGGATTCATGCGCACCACCCCGGAGCCGCTGACCACGAGCAGCCAGCCCCGCGTTTGCCGCGCCAGCCCGGAGACCAGCGTCAACCCCACCCCTTCGTTGGAGGGGCGCCCCTTGCTGGATACCTTGGGGGCCAGCGCCTTCAAAATCGCCTCTCCATCCGTCAGGTTTTCCGCCCAAGAGAGTCCCGCATCGATAAAGCTCTGGCGAATGCCCTTGCCGTTGTCGGCCACCGCCAGCCTCAGCAGACCTTCCGAGCGGGCAACCTGCGCAGACGCATACCCCAGGCCGCCGCTGTGCTGCCGCGCGTTGTTCGCGGTTTCCGTGAAAACATACCAGGCCAGATCGTAAAGCGATGCATTCGGGTGCTCGTATTCCTCTCCGCCCGGCGCGAGGCATCCAGCCATCTCGTTACCGATTTTCTCCACGTCGTGCCCGACCAGCCGGACGGGAACGAAACGCCCGAGCGAATCGTGCCGCGTGAAGTCCTCTGGCAAGTCGGCCCCGCAACACTTCAGCACATCCATTCGCTGGAGATAGCCCGTGATCGCGCAACGGTTGAGGTTCAGGAAAGTCACCCTCCGCCGCTGCCGCAGCCAGCGCGTCACCGTCGCCACCAACGCGACCAGCGCCCCGGGCGAAACCCGGCGCAATCCAGAAAAATCGAGACGAATTTCCTCAGCATCACCGACGGTGGACAATCGCGCCAGAAACGGCAGCAACCCGTCCATATGAATTTGAGGCGGAATCGTCAGGGTCATGGATTACAACTCTCCCCGGAATGCCAGGTGCTGGAGGGTGGCGAACAGCGCGTCCAACTCCGCCAGCGACGCGCGGTGCGCCGTCTTCAGCGCCTCCACCGCCGTCACTCGCCGGGCGAATTCGCGCTGCATTGTGATGGGGGGAAGCGTCGTTGGCAGCTCGCGAATCTGTCCTTGGAACAGATTGGCTTGGCTCGATGCGTTTGCACTTCGCTGCATCTTGGAATGCAGGGCAGGCGTGCGGAGGTGATTCTCAAGAAAGGTGGAATCAACGATGTCCCCCTTTGGTTTAATCAGAGCGACACTCCGAACGAGCGAAAATGGTTCTGTTGTCGAAACGGTCGCAACTCGCCCGATTGTTCCAGAACAGGAAATCAAGACATCACCCTTCTCAGGGTTGCATCTGCGCTTGATGCGATCGTGCTCTTCCTGACTCACATAATCCACGTCCGTTACGTCAATGAATCCGTCACGGACATTGCGGGCGGAAAGCAACTTGATGCCGTGCGTCGTTCGCTTGGGTGTCTGATGCTCTCCGTCCGTAATTTGTTTTGCGATGTCACCAAGCTTCTGTTTCGGCCAGCCTTTCGGGTTGGTGGCGGGGTCGCCGAACATGTCGAGAAAGAGAGATTGGGTAAGGGAGTCGAGTTCGGCGAGGGCGGCGCGGCGCTTGGCCCGCAACGCCTCCGCACGGTCCAGCACCTCCGCGATCCGCCGCTGCTCTGCCAGCGGCGGCAGGGGAATTTCGTAACGTGCGAGGTCTTGCCCTGTAAAATGTTTGATAGTCGCGCCGGTCAGGTAGTCGCCGAGCCGTCCGTTTTGATGGTCGGCCATCAAGCGATGGACAAAGAAACGATTGTGCAGACGAGGGCCGGGGCGAACACGGTGGATTGCCTTTTGGAATTTCAAGTCGGGCAAGCGTCCGTCCCATATCGCGGCACGTCCAGCTTCGCCACCTTCGCAGATAACAATATCTCCTGCTTTTAGTCCGTAGCGCTCGTGCTCGTGGTCCTCGAAAGGCATCATCTGCAGGTCGGTCGTATCCACGTCAAACCAGCGGACGTTTGGATTTCGGAGATACGGCATCAAGCGGCCTTTGTTTTTCTTCGCATCGAGCATTTTCCCGAGACACTGCCCCGCCACGTCAGCGAGTTTCACCTTCGGCCATTCATCCTTCACCGCAACATCCCCTCCAGTTCCTTCATGCCCTTCTGAATCTCAGCCTCCAGTTGGCCCAGCGTTTTGAATATTTCGCGTGGCTTGCGGTGGGCGACTTCGGCGTGGACGACTTCCTTGTAGCGGTTGAGCGAAAGATCGTAGCCCTGCGCGGCGATGTCGGCCTTCGGAACACAGAAGCTTTGCGCGGTGCGCGGGTTCTTGCGTTCGGCTTTGTCCCGCCGCCCCCACCGGGCGAGGATGTCGGGCAGGTTATTCTTCGCGTGGTCGTTGGCGGTGAGCGCGGTCTTCGGCACCGGACCGAGCTTTTCCGCCGGGAGGAGTTCGGTGCGTTTGTCGTCGAGGCTCATCCCGTCCGCATCGACATCATAAAACCAGACATGGTCTGTGCCGCCGGAGTTGGTCTTGGTAAAAAGGAGGATGGCGGTGGAGACACCGGCGTAGGGTTTGAACACCCCGCCGGGCAGCGAGATGACAGCATCGAGCTTCTGTTCCTCGACCAGCATCCTGCGGATGGTTTTATGGGCGTTCGACGAACCGAATAGCACGCCGTCGGGAACAATGACGGCGGCGCGTCCGCCGGGCTTGAGCAGGCGCAGGTAGAGGGCGAGAAAGAGGAGTTCCGTTTTTTTCGTCTTCACCACTTGGAGCAGATCCTTGGCGCAAGTCTCGTAATCGAGCGATCCGGCGAAGGGGGAGTTCGCGGTGATGAGCGTGTATTTTTCCTCCTCTCCCGCGTGATCCTGGGCGAGCGAATCGCGGTAGCGGATGTCGGGATTTTCCACGCCGTGCAGGAGCATGTTCATGCTGCCGATGCGGAGCATGGTGTTGTCGAAGTCGAAGGCGTGGAAGAGCCCGCGATGAAAGTGCGCCTTGAGCTTGGCGTCGCGGAGGATCTCCGGGTGATGCACGCGGAGGTATTCCCCGACGGCCACCGGGAAACCGCAGGTGCCGCTGGCGGGGTCGCACATGACGTCCGTGGGCACGGGCCGGACGAGCTCGATCATGAGCTGGATGATGTGGCGAGGGGTGCGGAACTGACCGTTCTGCCCGGCACTGGCGATCTTCCCGAGCATGTATTCGTAGAGGTCGCCCTTGGTGTCGCGATCCTCCATCGGCACGCCGTCAATCATGTCCACGACCTTGGCCAGCAGCGCGGGCGTGGGGATCGTGAACCGGGCGTCCTTCATGTGATGCGCGTAGGTCGAGTCGTCCCCGCCGAGCGTCCGCAGGAACGGGAAGACGTGCTGGTCCACGACCTCGAACATTTCCTTCGCCTCAAAATGCTTGAACCGCGACCACCGGCAGTCGTCGTAGGCGCGGCCCTTCGGGTCCTTTCCGGCCGGGAAGACCCGGCGTTCGAGCTTCCCGAGCTTCCCGAGCTTCAGCCGGGCGGCCTTGTTTTCCTCCAGCGTGTGCAGGTCATCGAGGCGCTTCAGGAAGAGCAGGTAGGTGATCTGCTCGATGACTTCGAGGGGATTGGAAATGCCTCCGGTCCAGAAAGCATTCCAGAGGGCGTCGATTTTGGAGCGGATGTCGCCGTTGAGCATGAGAAATCAATGCAACTATCAGGTTTCCCTGCGGTCGTCACGCCAAACGGAGGAGCCAAACGGAGGAGCGGTCCCGTAGCCGAGGGGGCCAATCTCTGGATACATGAACCGGCGGTGGCCTTTCACGACCACCGCCGGTCCTGCTATCGCGAGTTCAGTTTAATGGTTGCCGGCGGAGGTGGCTCCTTTCGCGCGGCGCATGGCGGGGAGATAAACCTCCCTGACATAGCCTGAGGCTGAAAACCAACAGCCCTTAACCCGGTAGGCGAGGCCCTCAACCTCCAGTTGCTCCAGTGTCAGGTCTTCCTTGGCCCAGATCCGCAATTCAAGCAACTCCTGCTGTATGCGATGCAATACGCCGTCCACGTCGAGTCGTCCAGATTGCTGGACACTCCTTGCCAGCTCTTCCTTGAACTTCTGTTTTTCTGCCTCCAAGGCGCTGTTCGCAGCACCGATGACGCGAATTGCAGCATCCAGCTCCTGTTGATTAGTAGGATTTGCCATGGCGCGAAGTGCCAATATGTAACTCTGTCGCTTTTGGGTTTCTGTGGCATGCGTATATATCCCCAAGTCTGGGTCTGCCTCGATCCTGGCAGCATACTCGAGGAATATTTGAGGATCATAGTCGTAATTGGTGTCAAGAGGGGTGGGTTCGCTGCTGCTTGCCGGTGGCGGCGCTGCCGCCGATCTCCTCGACCTCGACGCTGACGGGTTGGGGGTTGCGCTGGCGTGTATGTTCCGAGCCCTGGCGCGGTGGGCGCGGGGAGCCTTTGCCGCTGTGCCTTTCGGCCTGCTATTTCTAGTCTTCATATGTGTTTGGTTGCCGACTCGATTTTTGGTTTTGTTAAGCCCTCGCCGCCATCGAATCGGCATGTCTGCGTTGCGTGGGCAGATTGTATTCAGGGGAGGAGTGACGTCTGCTGCGGGTCAAGAGGAGGCGAATCCGGCCACAGCTTTTCGCACCGGTATGCGTAAAATCCTGCTGGCATCCGGCGAACCCGAAACTCGGGTGGCCATTCGATCCAGTCGCCACCGTGGCCATGGCGCAAATGGAGTCTCTGGCCATTCCACCATGCGTTCGAGCCGAGCTGCTTCAAGAAGAAGCTCGATCCGGTCGTTTCGCACTGGCTTTTCAAATCCAGCGCCCAAGCGAGATCGAACGGCTTCGCCACATCCCCGCTCTGCCCGCCGACAATGCACAGGTCCACACCCGCCAAAGGCAGCTCAACCCGAGCCCACAGCGGCTCGACGCTCAGCCCCTTGAATCGTGCCGGGACCTTCTGCAATGCCTCTGCCCGCCACTCGGTTGCCGGTCCGGTCACCGTCGTCATGGCGACCAGGTTGTCCGGCCAGCCCCGGCCCCGTTCAGACATCCATCGTCCGAACTCCGCCATGCGGTTCGGATGCTTCGTCAGCCAGAGCCAAAGATGCCGCAGCCCGGCAGCACCGGTGACGTTGCCGATGATCTCAGCCTCCAGATACTCGAAATCAACCTCCGGGCTCAGGGCGTCGCCCATGTCCGACACGAAAATGATCCGAGGCAAAAAATCGAGCCACGGTTTCCCCTTCCGGATCATCCCGAAAAGATCCGGCCACCCCGCAGCCGCTGCCATTCGGCCGGGGAATTTTGTGACTTTTTCAAATTGCGGCGCATATCCGATATTCACCTTCTTCGTGGGCCGCGCGACGTCACCGGAATAGCGAATGTGGAGCTGATGAGCGTAACAAAGCATGTGCTGCTTCAAGACCGTTTCATACCCCACGGCCATCCTGCCAACCCCGCCGGAAACTGGGTTTGCAGCGACGACGGAGGTGACCTTCTCCGAGGTCTCGCGGTAAAGCTGGGCAATCTCCGAAGAATTACGATCCCGCAATTCCTCCTGAACGGCATCCGAGACAACCTTTTCATCGGAGCCCGGAAACTGACATTGAAAAAACTCCACCGCAATACCGGAGAGCAGCTTCGGCGTAGGACATAATTCGCAGGCGACCGTGCAACCCATGCTCGGGTTTGCGGTATCATCGGCCCACTGGATCGGGGTGCCCTGTCCCATTACGACGCAGGTGGTGGAAGTGGCTCCGGCAAAGGCAGCGTTACGGTCGGTGACGACGGTAAAGTGGCAGTCAGTGCGGCGGTCGGCGATGATGACGGCGGCGACGGCGGTGTAACCAGTCGCTTTCCCAAATGTTCCAGAATTTCTCGAAGCAAGGAGAGAATCACCTCAACCTCCTTGACCATCGGCACGCCCTCCTCGCTAGGCATATCCCTAGCGAGGAGTCGAGGCTTTACCTGCTCAATGAACTCCCGCCATGACCGAAACCTGCTCCCGAAATCGGCGGGTCTCAGCGCGGTATCCCTGAGCACTGGAGAGGACGGCTTCTTGCGGCCTTTCTTGCCTGGCTCTTTCATGATCCCAACCGCGAGATATGCCTGCCTGATTGTCTGGATCTGATCAAAATTCCGCACGTGCGGAAAATTACGAGCCAGCTGCATGTAGCGAATCGCCTGATCCGAGGAAAGCCCCGGAACATGTTCATGCACCCACGGTCCCCATTCCCCGTGGGGAACCTTTTCCTTGGCGGCCAGCAGCCCCTTGCCTGCTTCAAGAGCGAACTCTAGAGCGTTCTCCGCAACCTTCCGAATTGATGCAGAGCATTGTTTCGCTTCCTGGTGCAGCTTTGCTATGGCAGGCCCAAGATCGCACAAAGGCATGCTTTCATACGATTTTCCGCAGACGGCTGGCACGGACTGGTGGTCATGCTTGTCAGGCGATGTCGTTTCCGAGATGGCAGGTTGACAGGAATCACACGGGCTGTTTGTGGCGAGTTCTGGTGCCTGCAGAATGTTTTTTTTGCGCTTGAGATCCCGTTGCTCGCCTTGGTTGCAAAAGCCGAAATATGAGGGTTTCTGCCATTCGCCGGTTTGATCGGACTTCATCAGCATAAATTTTGGACCTTCTGGGACGAGGAGAGGCAAAATATCAGCTTCATTCATCTTTTGGTTTTTTTTGCTCTCAACAAGATACACCCAGTATTCTTCCCCAGAATTTTTCATGTCCATTCTTTCCTCCGCAGGGGGTAATGAGGCACGAATAGGGTCGTGCGGAGTTCAGCCGTGATGGTCATGATGCGCTTCTCATTCATTGTCCGATTCACTGCCGAGCTGTTCGGGTCTCTTGTGGATTCTCCGCCCGATGCCGAAGTTTTCCGGACATGGAATATCGGGAGTCGCATCAGGGTAGAAATACTGGGCAATCACTTTGCGGATCCATGCCCCAGAGCGCCCGTATTCAACCTCAAACTGCATCAGCAAGGCGCTTCGCTCAGCAATGGGTGCGTCATGGAAGCGCTGTCGGATTTCACGAATCACCGGAATGATAGACTGCTTTTCAATGGGACCTTCACGTCGAACCCACTTATTGAGATCGAGTGTGATGTCGGTGTCGGGCACCCCAGGTTCTAAATGCGCACCATCCTTGCAGAGATTATAAATGATGTGCCGCGTCGTATTGTAGCGTTCCGCGATTGCGCGGGCAAAACCACGTTGTCCGGCGTATTTTTTCAAAAGAGAGATCGCTTCCGTCCGCATAGGTTCGCGAAGTTTGCAATGTGGCATCAGATTCCCCCGTGGTGTTGCCGCGGGCATGGTTACATGACCGCTTGTAGGTCCGGCAGCGGCACGGCCGCAAAATACTTTGTAATCCGAATCCTCTTGCCGGGTTCCGAGTTTCAGGTGGTCGATCCGACGGCAGCTCGGGTTGTTGCAGAGGTGCATCCCGACTTCGTCGATGTCCACGCGGCCACAGTGGAGCGGATGCCGATTGTGGGCCAACATCAGGACTGCAGTATGCGCGGGATACTTGCGGTCGCAGATAATCACGGATTTGTAGGTATTCTCCTCCATGACGATTTTCCCAGATTCCTGGTCAATCGCTTCGATGGGCACCAGGCAATTCACCAACTTGGTGCCGCTATTGCGTGAGGCAGTGCCGAGCCCGACATAGATGCGGCTCAATGCTTCCCTGCGCCATTCGATGGAAAGACTTGGATACGCTGCAGCAAGTTGGTCTCGTTCGTTCATTTTGCTCCTCCGCCCTGGTTGCCTTTATCAAGATGCCGGTGGAGAAACGCCAAGAGTTCGGCCAGCGGGATGAGACGAATCCCCTTGAGCGCCCCAGAGCGGCGGAGACACACGGACCGAACTGCAGGCTGCGATCCCAAGATGAGCCCGTTGAGAGCGCTGCGAGAGAGGCCTGTGAATGCACACTGCATCCCCGATTTGGGGAGACGGATGAATTCAGGTATCGCGCCAATGGTTGCCTTGTCAGAGTCAACTGGGAGGCACGTGTAACGGTGACCCAGCTGTGCTGTGTTTGTTCCGGGACGTGGTGCCCGGCGTGGATTGTGTTTGGGTGTGAGTTTTTTCACGCACCCAAAAAACGCCCATCAAAAAGGGGTGGACATGGGAGTAAACTCCTGGGACCGTTCATTTACCCCCGAACTGGTTAAATGCGGGTCTGTGGCTTTTCCGCAAATAACCCAGAGCAGGGTTTATTGCAGTGAATTACCCCAACCGGCCAAGTCATGGGTTCTGCAGATTTACTTTTCTTGAGTAACCGGTCTCTCGGGCAAGAATTCTTTTGGGATGAACTGTGCGAGCACTGAATCGAAGAAATCAAAAGCGTGCCACGCTATCGAATGCTCACTCTGCCGATACTTGGTGGTGAATTCCTTTTTCCATCCGCGCAATTTGCCTGTATCAGTCTTTGCTGCCATGTATAAGCGATATGCTCCGAGCCCCTGCAGCCAAGCTACCGGATCAACTCTGCCGCCAGCCTGCAAAGGTTTCAGCCCCGGAGGCCAGTGGTTTTGGAGCCATATGTCGAATTTAGCAACCAGCTCCTGCCTGGTGTAGTTCTGCCAATTCAGACAAAAATCCGGCTGGCAAAGCAATCCGCATGAAAGAAGCAGTTCAAAATTTGGCCCTGCGGAAATTGCAGGCTTTTTCGGGTTCCATTTCTTGACTGGGCTTCGGGTTCCGTAAATCAAGCGGAGCATCAAAAAATCTGCGTGGACATGAATCGGTTCACGGTAGCGAGCCTCCCAAAACTCCAGTTGGTTTATATCCAACAGCGCGGGCAACGCTTCAAATTTTTCGAGATCAGGGAGAATTCTGGAAGATTCTTCAACCCACGGACGAGTAGGCCATTCCTTGCGCCATGCGACCCAGGCCAGCAAGACAAGCGGCTTGAATTTGTAGCGACGGATGAATTGCTGAAACCATCGTGCCGATGAATCAGCTGCGACGATTTTCTCGGAGCCACCCTGCGTTGAATCAGGTATGACGGTATTCCCCATGGAATCTTGTGCTATACCAGTTGAGGCGATTCCGATGAGGACATCCCCGATTTCCTCGCTTTTCGGCTTCTTGATGCAGCGAAGACATTCCCAAACGAAACACAGTTCAGGGTTGGGGATATTTCCCTTAAAGATCCATTCCTCGTCCGGGATGCTGATCGTGGCAGTTTTCTTCTCCATTGGCAGAATTGAGGGTTACCGATTCAATCAAGAATCGGCAAGGTGGAGATTTCAGGATACTTCAGCCAGTCGAAAATTGAGGCCGATGAAACACCGCGAAACATGGAGGACAGGGAGAAACGCGTTGTTATTTCTGTTGTTATTCGCTAGAATCGCGAATAAGCAAAAGTTGTAAGCTGCTTATATCCAAAGAGATGAGCGGGTGAAGGGAATCGAACCCTCGTATGCAGCTTGGGAAGCTGCCGTTCTACCATTGAACTACACCCGCAGAGGAAACAACCAGAACGCAATCAAGTCTGGAGGAAGTTTTATCCAACTGCAAACAGAAAAGCACCGAGCATAAAGGGAGTTTTCATCAGGATAAGGTTCCTGAATCTTCAATGTTCTCAGGTGGCGACTAATCCCAGGATCGCACTTGTCGGCGAGTGTTGGTTGTAGAGTTCCAGACCGCAACCTTTTTGCGTAATGTAGCGGTGCCGGTAGTTCCGTTTGTTAAGACGTCGATATTGTTATCGTAGTTACTATCCATCGCGATCGCATATGGTGTGTTTGTTATCCACGGGTCGACGAATCCAACCGAATTCGTGCCGCCTTTCCCTTTTTTAGCTGCCTGAACCTCGAGGAAAACGATGCCCCGCGGGTTGTTTGTGGCGCTGGTATCAATGCCGGCGAGCACGTTAACCAGCGCCGAGTCCACCGAGGTGCTGGAGGACAGCGGCAGCTTTCCATACTCCGTCTCGTAGGCGATGACGGCGGTCGCGATCTGTGTGACGTCATTTTTTGCCTGGGCCTTGCGGGCGGCATCGATTGCGCCGTTGACCGCCGGGAAGAGGAGGCCCATGAGGATGCCGATGATGGCGATGACGATGAGGAGCTCGATGAGGGTGAAGGCGGAGGATTTGCGCATGATTTTTTATTGCGATCTGAGAGAAGCCGGAGACTGCGAGACTGGGATCAACATGATCTTGGAGGAGCTGGCGGGCAAGCAATTTCTTGCCAAAGGCGGGGAAAGAGGCGAATGGTTGCGATGTGAATAATCAGAGCCCTCGGGGCGGGAAACAAACAGGGGGGCAGTCTGCAAAGTCGGGTTCCGGAACAAGTCGTCATTCATCGCGCAGGCGGAATCGCAGGGGGAGCCCTGGTTCAACCGGCCAGCGGCCAGCGGCGGAGAAGCCGGCGGCGAAAGCCCATGGGCATGCGGCGGGGAGCTCTGACAAACTGCAGAAGGCGAGAGGTGGGGGCGGGCGGAAAGAGGGCGCATCCGGGAGCGCTGCAAGCTCGGCAGGAAGCCGGCGTCCAGCCCGGTTGGAGACAGGGAGCCAAGCGGGAGCCCCACGCGGGCGCGATGCCCAAGCCGCTTGGAAAGGTTCGGAGAAGCCCCGGCACCACCAACCTTCGGCGGCACGCCCCCGGGATGCTGCCGCGCAAGGAGGCGGGCAGCCCCTCAAAAAGGGCAGCTCGGCCGGGCGGCCTGAAAAGCAGCAGGCGCCTGAGGGAAAGCCGCACGGGAAGCAGGGGGCGCGGCCGCAGGCGGGCCGCCAGCCTGGAGCCAAGCCGGTCGGGAGCAGCCCCTTGAAGCAGGACATCCTGCGGCTGCTGGCGAAGAGTCCGCTGGACAAGGCGGAGATCTCGGAAGCGCTGAAGCTTGAGCCGGCGCTGCGCACGAAGCTGCTCGGGCTCCTTCGGGACATGGAGATTGCCGGCGAGATCGCGCGGATCCGGAAAGACCGCTACATCCTTCCGAAGGAGGCGGACCTTTTTACCGGGGTCATTCAATTTCATGCGAGCGGGGCGGCGCACGTGCTCAACGAGACAGCCGGAGAGCCGGACCTTTATATCAGCGCCGAGAACACGTTTACGGCGATGCAGGGCGACCGGGTCGTGGCGCGCGTCGCCACCGAGCGGGTGCCAGCCTGGCGGCCGGCAACGACGCCCAGGCGCGAGGGGCGGGTGATCCGGATCCTGACCCGCACGAACGAGACGATCGTCGGAACGGTCCAGAAATCGAAAAACTTTTTTTACCTGGTCGCCGACGACCCGAGGTTTGTTCACAACCTTTATCTGCAGCCTCCGGCGCCGCCGCTGGTGGCAAATGTGGGGGACAAGGTGGTTGCGCATCTGGATTCCTGGCCATCGAGGCACGTGAATCCCGAGGGCCACATCATCGAGGTGCTCGGTCCGGTCGGCACTCCCGGGGTGGACATGCTCTCGATCATTCGGAAGCACAACCTGACGGTTGATTTTCCGGAGGCGGTCGTGCGCGATGCCGAGGGGGTATCGCCAGAGGTTGAGCCGCGCGAGGCGGCCCGGCGTGAGGATCTGCGCGGGAAATTTATTTTCACGATCGATCCGGATGATGCGAAGGATTTTGACGATGCGATTGATGTCGAGGCGACCGCCGACGGCTGGAAGCTTGGGATCCACATCGCCGACGTCTCGCACTACGTGAGGCCAAAATCCGAGATCGACCGCGAGGCGAAGGTCCGGGGGAACAGCGTTTATCTTGTGGATCGCGTGATCCCGATGCTTCCGGAGGCGCTGAGCAACGGGATTTGCAGCCTGAAGCCAGGGGTTGACCGGCTGGCTTTCTCGGTTTTTGCCGAGGTGAGCCGGCAGGGGAAGGTTCATGCCGTGCGGTTTGCCAAGACCGTGATCCGGAGCGCCGTGAGGCTGACCTACAAGCAGGCGTTCGAGATTTTGAGCCTGCCGCCGCGCGGGGACACGCTGGCAGAACGCGTCCACACCGCCTGGGAGGTGTCCTCCCTCCTGCGCAAAAAGCGCTTTGCCGCAGGGTCGCTCGACCTGGATTTTCCCGAGCTCAAAGTCTGGCTGGACGCGAAGGGCAAGCCGGTGCGGCTCGAGCGGGTCGAGAACGACATTTCCCACCAGCTCATCGAGGAGATGATGCTCCTTGCCAACGAGCTTGTCGGCCGCGAGCTGAAGGTCAAGCGCCAGCCTGCGATCTACAGGATCCACGAGAAGCCCGATGCGGATAAGCTGATCGAATTCCGCGAGTTTGCGTCAGGGCAAGGGGTTGGGGCAGGGGACCTCACCAACCGGGATGAGCTGCAAAAGCTGCTGGCAGGCCTGCGCGGGCAGCCGCACGAATCCGCGGTCAAGGTCGCGCTTCTCAAGAGCCTCAAGCGCGCGCGATACGCGCCTGATCCGGCCGGCCACTACGGGCTCGCGAAGGCCGACTACACGCACTTCACCAGCCCGATCCGACGATACAGCGACCTCGTCGTCCACCGCGCGCTCGAGCGGCTTCTCGAGATCACAAAAACCGGCCCCGACTCGCAGACGCTTGCCGCGATCTGCGAGCACATCTCGACCACCGAGCGCACCGCGTCCGATGCCGAACGCGAATCGGTGCGGCTGAAAAAGCTCGAGTTTTTCCAGATCCAGGTTGGGGAGCGGACCGGGCAGACATTTCGTGCGACGATCATGGATGTGCGGAATTTCGGGATGTTTGTTGAGCTCCCGGAATTCCTGCTCAGCGGGCTCGTCCACATCTCCTCCCTCGGAGGGGACTTCTTCGTCCCCGACCTCGCAAAGGGCCGGCTTGTCGGCCGGAGCACAAAAAAAGTTTATCGGGTGGGCGACCAGATCGAGGTCTCTGTCGCGAAGGTCGACATGTTCAAGCAGCAGGTGGACTTCGCTGTGGCCTAATCCGGATACTGTTGACGCACATGCCCGGCGTTGGGGAACGGAAATGCATAGACATCCGGAGCGGGAGATATCTATACCTTCTGGCAGTGAATGGCGCAGAGAAAACTTTTCGGAAGCTCACTCCGAGCTGTGAGATTTTCCAGGCCAAGGAACCTCCAGCAAGGTTCCGGAGCCAGCAGGGGGTAGCGATTTCATGAGATGAGCGATTTTCAGATCATCGGCGGCATCGCCCTCACCGTTTTCGGTGCCAGGTTCCTTCGCAAGGGGATGGACCGGCTTTTTGGCAACCGGATGATGCAGTGGTTTGAGAGCGCGGCCGAAAAGCCGCACCACGCCATCCTGGGCGGACTTGTCGCGGGAGTGATGGTTCCGTCGTCCACCGGGCTTTCCCTGGCGGCCCTGCACTTGACGGAGAGCGGGAGGATCAGCGTGCGGCGGATCATTTTGATCCTTCTTGCGGCGCATGCCGGCACGACTGTGACCGTCCAGCTTCTGGCCTTTAATTTGCAGGGGCTTGCCGGGTTGTTTCTCTTTATCGGCCTGCTGATGTTTCAGTTTCTTCGGAGGGAGGCGCTCCGGGGCATCGGCCAGTGCCTGCTATCCGTCGGGTTTATTTTTCTTGCGATGCGGCTGATTGGAGATGGGGCGAGGCAAGCGATCCAGCAGCCTGAAGTCACCGGGCTGATTGCGATTTTGAGCGGCCATCCGATCATTATTTCCCTGTTGGCGGCGGCCCTTGCGGTCCTGCTGCAAAGCTCGACGGCGACGATCAGCCTGATTCTTGCGTATGCGGCCTCCGGGGTTTCGCAGCCCGGGCTGCTGCTCCCTTGGGTGGCTGGCGTCAACGTCGGGATCTGCATCACCGCATTGGCTGCGGGGTGGGGGAGCGACGACGGGCGCCGGATCGGGTTCGGCGCGCTCACCGTGAAGGCCTCCATCGCAATTTTTTTGCTGGCGCTTCCTGCGGCATCCGTCTGGATCTTTGGTGTGATGCCCGGGAGCTTGGCGAGGCGGGTGGCGATGGTGCATTCTCTCTTCAACGTGGTGGCGATCCTCCTGATGCTGCCCTTCGGATTCTGGGTGGAAAAGTGGGCATGTTTTCTGGTTCCCTCGAGAAGCCTGGGGGCCTCCGCGCTGCGGGAAAACCTGCTCGACGAGGCGCTGCTGGATTCTCCCTCCCTCGCGCTCTCCCGCGCCTCGCGCCAGGCGCTCCGCATGGCGGACGAGGTCCGGGAAATGTTCGAGAGGTTTTGGGATGCGTATCAAAAGCGGGATGCGGGCCTGGCGCGCCTCACGCAGATGGAGGACGATGCGGTGGATCGGATGAACCTGCAAATCGCAGACTATCTGAGCAAGATTTGCGATGGCAAAACGCCTGAGGAGATGCGGCGGCAGATCCTGCTGCTCAGCTTCTGCAACGAGCTCGAGTCCATCGGGGACATCATCGAAAAGCACCTTTGCGACCTCCTGGTGAAGATGCTCCATGACAATGTCGGGTTCGCGCGCGATGACCGCGCGTATCTGGAGGAGGCCTACCGCGTCGTCCTGCTCCGCTTCGAGTCGGTTTGCGGGCTCCTGTCCTCAGGGAGCCGCCAGGAGGCCCGCGCGCTTCTGGCCCGGCGCGAGGAGCTCGCAAAATGGTTTCAGGAGCTGCAGATGGGGCATCATACCCGCATGAGCACCTCTGCAACCCCGAAGCCGCTCGCCAGCTCGTTTTATCTGGACTTGCTCAACGCCCTCCGGCGGATCAACAGCCACCTCACGTCGATCGCAAGAAATTTCAGCGGAACCGAGCGCGCACACCGCAAGCGGAATGCCGGGGACGAGCAGGCCGAAAACTGAATTGGAATCCCATGCCCCACCTCACCAACTATTTTCCTCCAAGCGGCGGCGAGGACGTTTCAGGCGGTTTCGAGGAGATCGAGGGCGAGCCCTACCTGGCGATCCGGAACGTCGATGGCATGCCCTATTTTTTGATGAGCATCGTGAGCGCTGGCGACCTGTGGATGTTTGCCGGAAGCAACGCGTCAATGACTGCTGGGCGGGTCAGCCCGGAGCGGGCGATTTTTCCCTATCGGACAGCAGACAAAATCCTCAGCCAGCGCGGAGGAGGCAATCTTTTCTGTTCGATTCTGGTCGAGGGTGAGAGCGGAATGCGGGAGCTGTGGGAGCCGTGGTCGGAGTTTCGAGGCTCTCCAGTTTGCCGCAACCTCTACAAGCATGTCACCGGGGGAACCCTCATTTTCGAAGAGATCCATGAGGCATCCGGGCTTGCCTTCCGCTGGCATATCGGGTTCTCCGATGCGCACGGGGTGGTCAAAAGAGCTTCGCTCGCCAACCGCTCGAGCTCGCCGGCAGGCATCCGCTGCCTCGAAGGTTTTCAGCACATCCTCCCGCCCGGGGTGCCCCTGGAGATGCAGGATCGCAAAAGCTATCTGGCCCTCGCCTACATGCGGCATGAGCAGGCCGGGCGGCTCTCGATTTACTCCGTAAACTCGGGGATCACGGATCGGGCAGAGCCTTGCGAATCACTCCGCTATGCGGCAGCATGGACGGCCGGCGGGGAAGGCTCCGCCTCGCTCCTGTCCGACCGGCAGATCAGCGCGTTCCGTGCGGGGCGGCCGGTGGCATCCGAGCAGGAAGCGCGCGGGGTATCCGGCAGCCATTTGCAGGTGAGGGAGCTCAGGTTGGCGGCTGGGGAGACCGCCGAGTGGTGGAGCGCGGCCGATACCTGGCTGGACCATGCGGACCTTGTGATGGTCCGGCAGAAACTGAGTGATCCCGGGCTGCTGCTTGAGAGCCTGAAGCAGGGCTGCCTGGACAACCTGAGCGCGCTGCGGCTCCGCATCGGCGAGGTCGACGGGTGGCAGCTGGCGGGGGATCCTGCGGTTCGGCCCCACCATGCCGCCAACTCTCTTTTCAATGCGATGCGCGGCGGGTTGCCCGCTTCCGGGGCGGGGGTGCCAGCGGGCGACTTCGCCAAGTTTGTCGGGCAGAGAAACCGCGAGGCTGCGGCAGGGCATGCGTCATGGCTGAAGAGCCTGCCTGCTGACCTGGATGTGGCCGATCTCCGCCGGTTGGCGGACGGGCAGGAGGATCCCAACATCAGGCGGCTGGCCCATGAGTATCTGCCCCTCACGTTTGGGCGCCGGCACGGGGATCCGAGCCGGCCATGGAACACGTTTGCCATCCATGTGCAGGAGAAGTCCGGCCAGCCCATCTTGAACTACCAGGGAAATTGGCGCGACGTCTTCCAGAACTGGGAGGCGATGGCCCTCTCCCATCCCCTGCATCTCCCTGCGATGGTCGAGGTCTTCCTGAACGCCTCGACAGCGGACGGCTACAACCCATACCGGATCGAACGCGCTGGAGTGGGCTGGGAGGTATTTGATCCCGCAGACCCTTGGAGCAACATCGGCTACTGGGGAGATCACCAGATCATCTATCTCTCGCGCCTGCTGGAGCTTCACGAGAGGTTTTTTCCTGGCGTCCTGGCCGCCCGGTTCGAGACGGCAGACTATGTCTATACCGATGTGCCCTACCGCATTCGCCCGTGGGACGAGCTGGCGAGCAACCCAGGTGGGGCAATCCGGTTCGACCTCCAGCGCCACGATGAGCTCCTCGCCCGCGCGGCAAGCCTCGGCAATGACGGCAAGCTTCTCTGCGGTGCTGGCGGGGAAGTCGTCCGCGCCACGCTGGCCGAAAAGCTGCTGGTTCCGGCATTGGCCAAGCTGGCCAGCCTGGTCCCGGGCGGCGGGATCTGGATGAACACGCAGCGCCCGGAGTGGAACGATGCGAACAACGCGCTGGCCGGGTGGGGGCTTTCTGTGGTCACCGTCTGCCACCTCCACCGGCATCTGCTCCTGCTTCGCGAGATGTTTCAGGCCGCCGGGAGCTGTGCTCTGCCTGCCTCCCTGGCTGAGTTTCTGTCTGCGCTGCGCGCGCTTTTCCAGGAGGATGGCGCGCGGCAGGCGGTCGAGGACAGCCACGAGCGCTGGAAGTTCATGGCCCGCGCAGGCCATGCGGCGGATGCCTATCGCGCGGCCGCCTATGCCGGGCTTTCCGGGGGGCGGACGAGCGTCTCCCCATGTGAGCTGCTTGGTTTTCTCGCATCGGCCGCAGAGGTTTGCCGGGCCACCATCCTTGCATCCCGGAGGACGGACGGTCTATTTCACAGCTACAATTTCCTCAAGATCCACGGGGGGCATGCGGAAATCCAGCGGCTCGACGTCATGCTGGAAGGTCAGGTTGCGGTGCTCTGCGCGCGATGCCTTTCCGCCAGGGAAGCGCTGGATATCGTGTGCGCCCTCCAGCGCAGCGCGCTCTACCGCCAGGATCAAAATAGCTACATTCTGTATCCGGATCGCCGGATGGTTCCCATCCTGGAGCGCAACCGGATCACCGGCGCCGAGCGCGCTCCGGTTCTCGCGGCGATGGCCGGCGCCGGCGTGCAGGCGATCGCTGCCAGGGATTCTTCAGGCGACTGGCGTTTCCAGCCGGATCTCACGAACGCGAAGGACCTTTCGTCCCGGCTGGCTGCCTTGGAAAAAGACGGGCTGTGGGGCGCAGAAATCCGCCGCGATCGCCACGCGATCCTCGCGATGTGGGAGGAGGCATTTCAGCACGCAGCCTTCACCGGGCGCAGCGCGGGGATGTTTGGTTTCGAGGGGCTCGGCTCGATCTACTGGCACATGGTGGCCAAGCTGCTGCTCGCGGTTGGCGAGTGCCTGGCCGAGGCTTGCGGGGACGATCCAGAGGCAAGGGATGGGCTGGCTCTGGCCTACCACGAGATCCGCAGCGGTCTCGGCTTCTGCAAAACACCGTTTTCATACGGCGCATTTCCTTCCGATCCCTACTCTCACACCCCGGCTCATGCCGGAGCGCAGCAGCCCGGAATGACCGGCCAGGTGAAGGAGGAAATCCTTTGCCGGCTCATTGAGCTCGGCGTGAATGTTCGTGGCGGAAGGATCTCCTTTGAGCCGGATCTTCTCCGTGCAGAGGATTTCCTCGCCAGCCCGGCCGCGTATTCTTTTGCAGGAAAATCCGGGCGGTGGGAACGCCTTGACCTGCCCGCCGACGCACTGGCATTCACGATTTGCCAGACCCCCGTGATCTATGTTCTCGGCGGCGGGGAGCCATCGATCCGTGTGGAATATGCGGACGGGCGCGCCCCGTATCTTTCTGCGGGCATGTCGCTGCTGGCGGAAGATACCGGGGACATCATCCGCCGCTCTCCGGCGATCATGCTGGTCGCCGTGAGCCTCTCACGCGAAAGGCTCAGATCCCCGATCACATCCCGATGCCTGCGGCCGGAAACGCTTTGAGGCTCGCCTCTGAATGCTCGATGTAGGGGGCCTCTTTCAGCGGGTTGATATACCCTGGGCAGGCCAGCAATTTCCACCACACGCGGGCGCAGGCAGCGAGGACGAGGAGCACGAGCATCAGGAACAAGCTGGTCACGGCCGCGTCTGCAAGGTTGTTGAACCGCAATGCATGCCACTGGGCTATTTCGGCGGAGCCTCCGCCCGCAGAGATTTTCGAGGAAAGCTCCCTGGCGGCGCTCAGGAACCCGAGCCGAGGGTCGCTGCTGAAGATCTTCATCCATCCGGCGGTCATGGTAACAATAAAGAGCCAGGCCAGGGGGAGGAGCGGGACCCAGAGGTAGGGGAGGCGGCGCATTTTGATGAGGACGGTGGTCCCGAGCGCGAGGGCGATGACAGCGAGGAGCTGGTTGGCGATGCCGAAGATCGGCCAGAGAGAATTGATCCCACCGAGCGGGTCCGCGACGCCCTGATAAAGAAACCAGCCCCAGGCTGAGACGAACCCTCCGCTGGCCAGCCAGTTCCCCCAAACGTGGTCCGTGCGGCCGAGCGGCCTCCACAGGTAGCCGAGAAGGTCCTGCACAAGGAACCGCCCGACCCGCGTCCCGGCATCGATCGTCGTGAGGATGAACATCGCTTCAAACATGATGGCAAAGTGATACCAGAGCGAGAGGGCGGACTTGCTGCCCAGTGCGCCGACGAACATGCTGGCCATGCCGACGGCAAATGTCGGCGCGCCCCCCGTGCGGCCGACCATATTTTTTTCGCCGACACTCTCCGCGAGGCCCTGCATCTGGGCGGCGGTTACCGGGAACCCGAGCGCGGTCACTTTGGCTGTCACTGCGGCGGGTTCGCCTTTCATGTTGATCGCGAAATACTCGCCCGGAGGCATCGAGCAGGCGGCGATCAGAGCCATGATCCCGACAAGCATTTCGGTGGCCATCGCGCCGTAGCCGACCAGCCGGATGTCGCTCTCGCGGGCGATGAGCTTGGGGCTCGTCCCGGACGAGATGATCGCGTGGAACCCGGATACTGCTGCGCAGGCGATCGTGATGAAGCAAAACGGAAAAACCGGACCTGCGAAAACCGGTCCCGAGCCGTCGATGAACTTTGTGAGGGCCGGCATTTGGAGCGGGGGAGCGAGCGCCACGATCGCAACGCCCAGCAAGGCGACCGCGCCGAGCTTCAAAAACGTGCTGAGGTAATCGCGCGGGGCGAGGAGCAGCCAGACAGGGAGCACCGAGGCGAGCAGCCCGTATCCCATGATCCCGAACGCGAGCGTCCTGCCATCGAGCGTCAGCCACCGCGCGACCGGGCTTCCAGGGATCCACTGCCCCGCATAAACCGAAAAGAGGAGGGCAGCGACACCGAAGAAGCTGATCAGGCTGATGGGGATCTTCCCCGCCCGCATCGCGAGGCCCATCACCATCGCGATCGGCATGGATGCCACGATCGTGAAGAGCCCCCAGGGGCTTTCGGCCAGAGCCTTGACCACCACGAGCGCCAGCACGGCCAGCAGGATGACCATGATCGCGGTGATGCTGATCTGTGCCACGAAACCTGCCAGCGGCCCGACTTCCTCGCGCACCATCTGGCCGAGCGATTTTCCGCCGCGGCGGATCGAGCAGAACATGACGATGCAGTCATGCACCGCCCCTCCCAGCGTCGCCCCCACCAGGATCCACAGCAGGCCAGGCAGGAAGCCGAACTGCGCCGCCAGCACCGGCCCCACGAGCGGCCCCGGGCCTGCGATCGCAGCAAAATGATGGCCAAAAACCACCCACCTGTTTGTCGGGACGTAGTCTTTCCCGTCCTCATTTGTTACCGCTGGCGGGGCGCGCAGGTCATCGATTGTCAGGACCTTCGCCATCAGCCAAGCGGAATGAAACCGGCAGGCCATCGCAAAGACGCAGGCCGAGGCGACCACCAGCCAGATCGCGGAGACCGGTTCCCCGCGGCCGATCGCAATCGCAGCGAAGGCTCCGGCCCCAGCCGCCGTCACCAGGCTCCAAATTGCGATGGAGATCCAACGGGGCAGTGTTTTTCTGGGCATTTCGTGCAAGTGAAAAAGGAGTGAACCAGAGGTCGCGAAAAAACGCAGCAAGGAAAATTCGACCGGTTTCATGAAACCCACGGAAACGGTTGCTTTCCCCGGGAGTGACGCGCTGCTCACAAATAACCTTTGCAAAAACACAGTTGAGGCGCGATGAAACCGGCTATGTGTCAGGATCTTCTTCTACTCTTTTGCACGCGAAGCATCCGGCTGTTCGCATTCGGGCTGGTCTCGGTGATTCTGGTGTTTTTTCTTACAACGCTCGGGTTTACGACGGTGCAGGTGGGATGGCTGTTGACACTGACATTACTTGGAGACGCCGTCATTTCGCTGGTCCTGACGACACGGGCCGACCGGTGGGGGCGCCGCCGGACCCTGATCGTGAGCGGCCTATTGATGGCGTTCGCTGGCGCCACGGCGGTTTGCACTGCCAATTTTTGGATGTTGGCGCTGGCAATGACTGTTGGCGTGATCAGTCCAGCGGGCAATGAGGCAGGCCCGTTTCTGGCGGTGGAGCAGGCCGCGCTTGCGCATCTGGTGGAAGACCGTCGCCGGACTCATTTTCTTGCTTGGTATCACGTGGCGGGGTTCCTTTCCACCGCTGCCGGGGTGCTGGTCGGCGGAACTCTCTCGGGATGGTGGCAAAAGCTGGGCGTCACAGCGCTCGCCAGCTACGAGCGGCTGTTTTGGTTGTACATTGGCGTCGGCGTGTTGCTCGTCGTGCTGCCCGGTCTTTTGAGCTCGGCTGTGGAGGTTGATTCGAAGAAAGTTAAACCGGGTCTCGGAATGGTGGCGCAGTGGTCCGGGCTTCACGAATCGCAGCCCGTGGTCTTTCGGCTAAGCGCCCTGTTCGCGCTAGACGCATTGGGCGGAGGATTCATCGTGCAGAGCGTGCTGGCCTACTGGTTTTTCTTGAAGTTTGGAGCCTCCAACCTCGAATTGGGGGGCCTCTTTTTCGCGACGAACATACTGTCTGGCATCTCCGCGTTGATCGCCGTGCCGTTGGCCAAGCGTTTCGGCTTGATCAATACGATGGTGTTCACTCATCTGCCCTCGAATCTGATTCTCATGGCCGTGCCGTTGATGCCGGATTTTCATCTGGCGGCCGGGCTCCTGCTGGTCCGTCATCTGATTTCCCAGATGGACGTGCCGGCGCGGCAGTCTTATGTCATGGCGGTGGTTTCACCTGCTGAGCGGTCTGCCGCCAACGGCGTGACTGCAACAGTGCGCTCGCTTGGCTCTGCCCTGTCTCCCGTGCTGGCCGGGCGTTGTCTTGCTATTCCGTCGCTCATCAGCCTCCCGATCTACCTGGCAGGCGGAATGAAAATCGTTTACGACCTGCTGCTCTATCGAAGCTTTCGCCATGTGAAGCCGCCCGAGGAAACGAAGCCGGGAAGCTAGCGAGACCACGGGCACCAACATCTGGAACGCCCGCCCGTTCCAACTGGCAAAAACACGGCTGCGGATTGAGCAAGGAACGTCTGGATTTTCAGGAGGTCGAACCCCGTGGCACCTGCCCTCTGGATCCGGCCGCGTGAATTCACTTTGCCGACCAACCTTGCCGTGCCGCGCGTTTCCGGGCATATACGGACGCCAATGAATCAAAGCACGTCCCGTCCGCACATTCGCTGGTCGCCAGCGGTGGTGATCCTGAGCCTCGGCTCCCTCGCGCTGCTCATCGTGCGCTTCATGCCGACGGCACAACTTCAGGTGCGCAATATCGTCCTGCTCGTGCTCGGTCTGTCCATGCTGTTCCTGCTCGTTCTGTGGTGGCTGTTCGCCTCGCGGACTCCGTGGCGGATGCGCCTCGGCGTTTTTGCGATCTTCCTCGCGCTCGCCGGATCGCTTGCAGCGGTTTTCCGGTTCCAAGGCGTCACAGGCAATTTCCTTCCCATCCTCGAAGCGCGCTGGAACCGGCCCGCCGCTTCATCGTTCGAAAAGGGCACGGATAACGCCGCGCTCGATCACAGCGGCCGCGCCGACTTTCCGCAGTATCTCGGGCCGGATCGCAATGCCGTGATCAACGCCGGCACGGAGCTGGCGCGCGATTGGGAGAAGGAGCCGCCGCAAGTGCTTTGGCGCCATCCCATCGGCTCCGCATGGTCAGGATTTGCGATCGTGGGAAATCGCGCCGTGACCTTCGAGCAGCGGGGCGACAGCGAGGTGGTCATCTGCCTCGATATCCTCAACGGAAAATTGCTCTGGGAGCACGCTGATACGGCGCGCTTTGCACCGGCGTCCGGTGACGTGGGCCCGCGCTCCACGCCGACGATCTCCGGCGGCCGCGTTTTCACGTTCGGGGCCACGGGCATCACCAACTGTCTCGACCTGGTGACCGGCAAACTCATCTGGCAGCGGGCCATGTCCAAGGAGGCACCCAAGGGCCGTCCGGAATGGGGCTACGCCGGCTCGCCGCTCATCCTCGGGGACAATGTCATCGTCAACGGCGGCCAGTCGCACGAGAAGTCGCTCTTCGCCTATCGCGTGGCAGACGGTGAGCTCGCGTGGCGCAACGGTTCCCGGCCCTCGGAGTACACATCGCCGGCGTTTCTTACGCTCGCCGGCGTGCCGCAGATTGTGAGCTTCAACATGATCTTCATCACCTCGCACGATCCGACCACAGGCGAAATCCTGTGGGAATATCCGTGGGGAACACGCCAGCCGTGCTGCGCGCAACCCGTGCCGATCGGCGCGAATCGCGTCGTCTTCTCCAGCGGCTATGGAATCGGTTGCGAGCTGCTCGAAATTCAGCGCGACGCGGATGGCAAACTCAGCGCCCAGCGCATTTGGAAGACCCGCAACCTCAAAGCCAAGATGGCCAGCTTCGTCCACCGCGACGGCTACCTTTACGGACTCGACGACGGCATCCTCACCTGCGTCGATGTGAGCGACGGCAGCCGCAAATGGAAATCCGGACACTACGGCCACGGGCAGCTTCTGCTCGTCGGAGACGTCCTGCTCGTCACCGCCGAAAGCGGGGAAATCTTCCTCCTCGCGCCCACGCCTGAGGGGCCCAACGAACTCACCCGCTTCCGCGTCTTCAACGCGAAGACCTGGAACCCGCCCGCCCTCAGCGGCGACCTGCTCCTCATGCGCACGGACCAGGAAGTCGCGTGCATCCGACTGCCCGTCGTCAAAAAGCCGTAATCCGGATAAACATTGAATCGGAATTCGACGACACCGCCCCGGCTTATCAGTCAATTCTATTCTGTTAGGATTATCCTGCATCCTCCGGAAAGAGGATTGTTTTTCCTCGGGGACTCCGGATAGTTTTTTCTATGGAGTGGGTCTGGAAACAAGTCCGGGAATATTCTCGAATCCTCTGGGAGGCGGGATGGACATTCGTGGAGATTGACGGGGAGCAGCGCGCCGCCTCGTTCGCGTATTATGCCCTCTTCTCGCTCGTTCCCCTTTTCGCATTGCTCCTGACCGTCGGCTCGTCGTTTTTCGATTCGCAGGAGGTGATCCAGTCGGCGCAGAGGTATTTTCCGATGGGGCAGCCGGAGCAGGCGTTCCTGTGGCAGATGGTGGCCGCGCTGGAAAAATCCCGCGGGAGCGTGACTGTCGTGTCGTTTGCCATCCTGATGTGGTGCTCGCTGCGATTTTTTCAGGCGCTGGTCCGCGGGGTGAACCGGGCATGGCATACGGTCGAGATCCCGTGGTGGCAGCTGCCGCTAAAAAACCTTCTGATGATCGCCGTGCTTGCGAGCGCGATGCTGATCGGGCTTCTTGCCCCGGCCATCCTGCAGGTGGCGAAAAAGATTCTGTTGTCCTTTGAGGGGTTTGTTCGCCTCCATTTGCCTGCGCTGAACCTGGGTCTGCTTGCTGAGATTTTCGACATGAGCCGGTATGTTGTGGCCGGGGCGGTTTTATTTTATTCCTTTACGCTTCTTTACATGCTGGCTCCGAGGCGCCGCGTTTTTTTCCGGCAGGTTTGGGTGCCGGCGCTGCTGGTGACGATTGCTCTGCAGGCGTGTCAGAACGCCTTTGTGAACTACCTGCCGCGCTTCGTGAACTACAACGCGATCTACGGATCGGTCGGCGTGATGATGCTCCTCCTGCTGTGGGTGTATCTTACGGGGGTCGTGATCTTTCTTGGGGCCTGCCTGTGCTCTGCGGGTGCGAAGGTTCACGGCGACCCGAATGCGGGTTAGAGCGGTTTAAACAATTCTCTCGCCGCTGCTTTGCGGCCGCGAGAGCCGCAGGAACTGCGTCAGCAGTTCGGGCAGTGTCTTTGGCCGCTGGCAGCGGTGCTGCTCAGGGGGCCGCGTGCCCTTGGCTGATCCGGCTCACTCGTAGCGCAGGGCCTTCACCGGATCGAGCCGGGCAGCGAACCACGCGGGGATCAGGGCTGCAAGCGAGCAGATCAGGAACGCGCTCACGCAGATGATCGCGACATCCGAAGGGATGACCTGGGCGGGGATCTCGCTGAACTGGTAAACCGAGCGGGGGAAAATCTCGATGCCGAGGCCCGAGGCGAGCCACCGGCTGACCTCATTCCGGTATTGGACCATCCCGATGCCAAGCCCGAGGCCCGCGATCGTCCCGAAAACTCCGACGACCATTCCCTGGGCGAGGAAGACGCCGATGATCTGGTGCGTCCTTGCGCCGAGCGCCTTCATCACTCCGATCTCGCGGGTCTTCTGAACGGTCACGGTGATCAGCGTGTTCATGATCCCAAATGCGGCAACCAGCACGATGAACATGAGCAGGAAGAACATGACGTTCCTCTCCATGCGGATCGCGTCGAAGATCTGCTTGTTCATGTCGATCCATGTCACTGCCAGCTCGGGCGGTGGCAGCTTCCCGTTGAGCGCCTCGCGGATTTCCGGCGCGAGGTAGGGGTCGCTGGTCTTGAGCGCCAGCCCGTGGACGGCATCGCCGAGGTTGTAGAGCTCCTGCCCGATGTGGAGGGGGACGATGAGGAACTCGCTGTCGTACAGGTATCGCCCGCTCTCGAAGATCCCGGTCACCTCAAGCTCCTTGGGAAGCACCATCTGCTTCAATGCCGCCGCATCGGCAGCCTTCCCACCCTCCTTTTCTATCCGGTCGAGCTCGGCGAGGATCTGGTCGAAATTTCCCGGAGAATACACCGTCACCTTGTCGCCCACAGCCGCGCCGAGCGCGCGGGCCAGCTCGGACCCGAGCACCGTCTTATCGCCCTCCAGGTCGTAGCTGCCCTCGGTGATGAACTCCCCGACGCTGACAACTTTCTCCTCAAGCTCCGGCTCGACGCCACGGATCTTCGGCGCCAGGCGCCGGTTTTGAAATTCGACGATGACAGGCCCCTGCACAAACGGCGCCGCCGCGATGACGTTCGGCTCCGCAGCGCAAAGATCCATGGTCTTGGACCAGCCCTCCATGACCCCCTGGTTGGTGATGATGATATGCGCGTCGAACCCGATCACCTTCCGCCGGAGCTCCTGCTCGAAGCCGGTCATCACCGAGATCACAAGGATCAACACCATGATCCCGAGGGTCACCCCGAGAATCGAGACCAGCGTGATGATCGAAAGAAACGTCCGCTTCGGCTTCAGGTAGCGGAGCGCCAGAAAAAGGCTGAAGTTTTTTGTCAACATGAACGGGGATTGTAGGCGGCCCGGATGCCCGCTGAAATGTTTTTCCTCCGGCGTCGAGGCAACTCCGCTCCCAATCTGCTGCGGAGGAGAAAAATCTGCTTTCCGCCCGGTTGGCGGAGATGAGAGGATGTTGGCACTATGGATACGACATTGATTCTTCTGAAGCCGGACTGCATTTCCGGACGGAAAGCCGGCGAGGTTCTGAAGCGGTTTGAGGAGGCAGGGTTTCAGATCCGGGGCTGCAAGATGTTCCGTGCGGATCCCGCCCTCCTCCGCGAGCACTATGCACACATCGCCGACAAGCCGTTTTTTCCAGAAGTCGAGGCGTTCATGCAAAAAACCCCGGTGATCGCGCTCGCGCTATCCGGGGACAACGCGGTCGGGCGGGTGCGCGACCTCATCGGCCCGACCGATTCGAAGAAGGCGGCGAAAGGGACCGTGCGGGGGGATTTCGGGGTGGATATGATGACCAACATCGTCCATGCCTCGGACAGCAACGAGAATGCTGAGCTTGAGCTCAAGCGATTCTTCCGCGCCGGCGAGCTGTTCGACTACGAGATGCGGTCGGACGCCTGAGGCCGGCGGAGATGATGCTGGAGGGCGAAATTTCCTTTTCCTGATGAGCAACGCTGGAAGATTTTGTGAGAGCTGCGGAGTTCCGCTCGTCTCCGGGGCGCATTTCTGTGAATCGTGCGGGCAGGGGGCAGGGAACGCATCTTCGCCCCCGAAGGAAGCCCTCGCCTGTCCCAAATGCAGCCGGAGCGACCAGTCCTTTGAGTCTGCGGAATTTTGCGCCAGAGAGATCACGGATGCAGAGGAGAGCGCGGCCAACGACATCGGCAAGTGGAGGCCCATCTATGCCCAGATCGTGCTTGAGAAGCCCGAGCGCCCCGAGCCTCCCGATGGACGCATGGGATTCTGGCTTCTGCTCCCATTCATTCCCGTGCTGAACTTCCTCGCCTGCTGGTTCGCCCCGATGGCCAAGGGAGCCAAGCTTTGCCTGCTGGGCCTCGCGATCGCCTTTGGGACGTGCGTTCTCGTGCCCGAGCTGAACCGATCCGGAGCCTGCGGCATTGTGGGCTGCCTCTTCATTTTGTTTTACTACGCGGCCCTCTTCCTCGGGCGCGGCCGTCAGAAGGCGGAGTTTGTTTCGCGCCTCATGCCCGCGTATGAGAAGGCGCTGGCCCGCTGGGAGCACCTACACTATTGCCAGCGCTGCGAGGTGGCTTGGATAGACAGCGAGCCCGGAAAGTGCGTGGATGTGGATAAGATCCCCGAGATGCTGAACAGCAGCTTATAGGCTCGCTAGCTTGGAGGAATCAGATGAAACGGCTCTGACCACAGTCGTTTCCAAAGAACGCCGGATTTGCTTCCCGTCCACCTTGAAAAGTGCGTAGTATGCCCCACCTTTATAATATTAAAGAAATGGCCAGACTTTCACCCAATCCGATTTCTGTTTTTCTGGGCGCTTGCGCGTAGAAGGCTGGTAGCGGGTTAGAAAATCGGGTGGTGAGCCCTTTTTTGCGGGTGTCAAAAACCTGTGTAACTACCTTATTATAAGTGGAAAGGGGGTATAGCTCAACGGTCAGAGCAGGCGGCTCATAACTGCTTGGTTCACGGTTCGAATCCGTGTACCCCCATTTTTCACCTGTTCGCTGCGATTTATTTCCAGGCCAGGATGCCTTTGGCCCAAGCCCAGACGAGGCCTTCGAGCAGCAGAAGCATAAAGACCATCAGGGCGAGAAATGCGGAGAACGGGAGATGGAGGAAGGCTGAGGCGAAGGGCATCAGAAAAACGGTTTCGACATCGAAGACCAGGAAGATGAGCGCGTAAAGGTAGTAGTGGGATTGGAATTGGACGTGCGCGGGTCCGGCGGATTCGATGCCGCACTCGTAGCTGCTCTGCTTGTCATTTCCGGGTTTTGGCGGAGAGAACAGCCGAGCCCAGGCCCAGGCCATGGCGAGCGGGATCAGCGGAAAGACGATGGCGATCGCAAGGAAGACGGTCAGCAGGAGGTAGGAGGACATGGGAAATCTTTTAGTATCCAGCGCCCGGAGCACCGGCGGAGAAGCGTTTGGTGGCAAGGTGGGGTGGGGGATCGATCATGCCGCGCGCGCAGCACGGCATGCTCCTAGCACCTTTCCCGGCATCTGGCTTCATGAGCGGGACGAGCAGGAGGTTGGGGGCGAGGCCGAGGACCAGGACCGCCAGCGCGAGGGCCGCGACAAGGGCCTGGGATGCCGGGGCGTCTGCCGGCCGGATGTCATCCGGCGCGGGGAGGACGAACGCGTGCTTGAGGACGATCAGGTAGTAGTAGAGAGAGACGGCATTCATCGCGACCGCCACGACGACGAGCCACAGGTGCTGGCCGTTCGCCAGCGCGGAGGTGAAGAGGTAGAATTTTCCGATGAAGCCGGCGAGCGGGGGGATTCCGGCGAGCGAGATGAAGAACACGAGCAGGCAGAGCGCGAGGACGGGAGAGGATTTTGCGAGCCCGTCGAAGTCGTCGAGGCGGGCCCCGCCGCGCTGCTTTTCCACCACGGCGACAACCCCGAAGGCTCCGGCGGTCGTCAGCGCATAAATGACGACATAAAAGAGAACGGCAGTCAGGCCGTCCGCGCTGGCGGAGCACAGGCCGAGGAGGAGGTAGCCCCCGTGGGCGATCGCCGAGTAGGCGAGGAGGCGCTTGACGTTCGACTGCACGAGCGCCGTGACGTTGCCGAGAACGATCGAGGCCGCAGCCATGAGGGCCAGCACCGGAGCCCATCCGGCCTGGAATTCCCCCCATCCGGCCGCGCCTGCCCATTGGCCGAGCCCGGAGGTGAGCAGCTTGGCGAGGATGAATACGCCGGCGACCTTTGAGCCGGAGGCGATGAGCGCAGCCGCAGCCGTCGGCGCGCCTTCATAGACATCCGGCGCCCAGAGCTGGAACGGAACGGCGGCGACCTTGAACGCGAAACCGGCCACGGCCAGGACGATGCCTGCGATGAGCAGGGGATCCGGCGGGCCGGACAGCTGGGAGATGGCCCGCAGGCTGGTGCTTCCGGCAACCCCGTAGATCAGGCTCAGCCCGTAAAGGAGGAATGCCGCCGAGACGCTGCCGATGAGGAAATACTTCATCCCGGCCTCGGCAGACGAACGGCTTTCCTTATCAAAGGCGGCGAGGGCGTAGAGCGGGATGCTCGTCAGCTCGAGCGCAAGGAAGATCATCAGGAGGTCTTCGGTTCCCGCGAGCAGCATCATCCCGACCGTGCTGAACAGGATCAGCGCGAGCGACTCGGCAAAATGGTTCTTAGGAAACGACTCCGATGCGAAGACGGCAGCGGCCAGGCCAAGGCCGAGTATGACGAGCTTGAAAATCCTGGCGAGGGGGTTGAGGACAACCATCCCGTCGAGAAGGTTGGCATCCAGAGGAAAGAGCAGGATTGCGGCGGCTGCGGCGAACCCGCCGATCAGGGCGGTCGCTGTGATCGGCGTCCGGGCGCCTGGCCAGGAGACGCCGAGGCCGAGAACCAGCAGGGCGGCCACGACCAATATCGCTTCCGGCATCAGGGAGTGAACGAGGCTTGTCATGGAATATCGAGTCTTGGGTGCGCGGCTTTCATTTCGTCACCTCCAAAATGACCGTCTTCATCAAAGGGCTTTCGAAGCTGCGAAGGATCGGAGTCAGGAGCACGGAGGGGTGGATTCCGATCAGCAGGGTGGCGGCCATGAGCAGGGCGGCCCCGAGCTTTTCCGGCAGGGTGATCGCGGCGGGCGGGTGCGCGCAGGCCTGGGGCTCGCCCGGCGCAAAGAATGTCCGCTGCAGCGCGCGGAGCGTGAAGGCCACCGTGATAACGACGCCGATGCCTGCCGGGATCAGGAGGACTGGGAAGGCCTTCCACGAGCCGCTGAGTATGGTGAACTCCGCGATGAAGCCGCTGAATCCTGGCAGCCCCATCGAGGCGACCGAGGCTACGGTAAACGTAAATGCGGCGAACGGGAGAGACCTGGAGAGGTTCATCGTCCCGAGCTCCGCGATGTCCCGCGTGTGCGTGCGGTCGTAGATCATGCGGCCGACAACCGCGAAGAGGAGGCCGCCGATGATGCCGTGCGAGAACATCTGGAGGACCGACCCGCTGAGGCCGGCGAGGTTCAGGGTCATGAGCCCGAGCAGGACGAACCCCATGTGCGCGATGCTCGAGTAGCCCACGGTAAATTTCAGGTCTTTTTGTGCGAGGGCGACGAGAGCGCCGAAGACGATGCCCGCTGTCGCGAGCACGGCGATGGGGATCCGCCATTGGTCAAGGCCCTGTGGAAAGAGCGTCATGGCCACGCGCAGGGCGGAATACGAACCGAGCTTCATGACCACGCCCGCAAGGAGCATCGAGACCGCAGTCGGGGCCGCAACGTGGCCGGTTGGCGCCCAGGTATGCAGCGGCCAGATGCCTGCCAGCACGGCGAACCCGATGAACATCACGGGAAACGCCCAAGCTTGGAACGACGGCGTGAAGTGGGCCTTCGACGGATCCGCAAGCGTGAAGAGATCGAACGAATGCGCGCCCGATGCCGCATAGGTGGCGATCAGAGCAAGCAGGACGAGCGCGCTGCCGGCGACCGAGTAGATCGTCAGCTTCATCGCGCCGTATTCGCGGTTCGTGGACCCCCAGGCCGCGATCAAAAAGTATTTCGGGATGATGACGATCTCGTAGAAGACGAAGAGGAGGAAGATGTCGAAGCTTTGAAAGACCCCGTAAACCCCGCCGATGATCGTGAGGTAAAATGCGAAGAAGGCGCGCGGCCGGTGGGAGACATTCCAGGAGAACAGCACTCCCGCGACCGCGATGATTCCTGTGAGGACGAGCATGACGAGGCTGATGCCATCCGCTCCGGTGGAGAACGAGATGCCGAGCGACGGGATCCAGGGGATTTGTGTGAGGTGCTGAAAATGCGGTCCAACCCTGTCGTAGCCGGCAAAAGCGGAGGCGGCGAAAGCGAGTCCGGCCAGGGCTGAGGCGAGGGCGATCCCCCGGGCGAGCGGGGCCAGGCGCTCCGGCAGCAGGAGGATGAGTGCGGCACCTGCGAATGCGGAGAGGAATGTCGCGGTGAGGATCATGGCTTGTTGAAGAGGGCGATGAGGAGCTGCGGGAAGAGGCCAAGGACAAACATCAGGGCGATCGCGGGCGCAACGATGGAGATCTCGCCGGGCGTGAGGTCGGGGAATTTTTTCCAGCGATCCGGCAGCGGTCCGGTGAAGACCTTTTGGATGAGGGTCAGCAGGAACACGGCCGTCACAAAGATGCCGATCGCGGCCAAGGCAGCGGCCCACCAGACGAGGTGGAACGCGCCGCTGAAAATAAGGAATTCCCCCACGAAACCGTTCAGGCCGGGGAGCCCGAGAGAGGAGAAGATCGCGATCCCCATCAGCCCGGCAAGCACAGGGGCCGCCGTCCGCAGCCCGCCAAAGTCGCCCAGCCCGCGGAGCCCTCCGCTCCGGCCTTCGATAAAGCCGACAAAGCAGAAGAGGGCGGAGGCGGTGAGGCCGTGGTTGAACATCTGCAGGAGGACGCCATTCGTCGCCGCCGCGCGCGCCCCTGGAGCGCCCAGCGGGACGGCCGCGACCGCAAAAATTCCGAGCAGGCAGTAGCCGAGGTGGTTGATCGAAGAATACGCGAGGATGCGCTTGATATCTGTCTGGGCCAGCGCGGCGAGAGCCGAGAAGATGATCGTGGCCAGGGCGAGCCAGAGGAGCGGGGTTGCGAGTTCCTGCATGCGCAGGGGAAACAGAGGCACGAGCAAACGCAGAAACCCATAAACCCCCATCTTCGACATCAGCCCGGTGAGGAGCATGGAAACCGAGGAGGGAGCTTCGGCATAGGCATCCGGCAGCCAGGTGTGGAACGGGACGACGGGAACCTTTACGGAGAGGCCCAGAAAGATGCAGGAGAAGACGAGCAGCCCGGCGGCGGGCCATCCGAACCGCGCCGCCAGCATCCCGTCCAGCGACTGGCCCATCTCCCCGAGGCGGATGAGGTCGAATGTGCCGGCGGCGAGCTGGATGGCAAGAAACCCGACCAGCATCGCAAGGCCGCCGAGCAACGTGTAGATGAAGAACCTCAGCGCCGCCGTCGTGGAGGACGGGGTCCCTGCCGAGCGGATGAGAAGGAATGCCGGCACGAGGCTCAGTTCGTAGAAGGCAAACCAGTGGATGAAATTCAGGGCGGTGAACGTCCCGAGGATCGTCGTTTCGAGAAGCAGGATCAGCGCGATCTGGAGCCTGGAGATGCGCGGGCCGGCGGATAGCACCGCGAACGGGGTGATGATCGCCGTCAGCACAAGCAGCACCAGGCTCATGCCATCGGCACCGACGAAGTATTGGACCCCCAGGGCGGGGATCCAGTCATGGCGCTCGACAAATTGGATGCCGCCAGCCGCGCGGTCGTAGCCGAGCGCGAGCGAGACGGCAAGGCAGAGGGCGCCGAGCAGAAACCCGAGGCCCAGCGCGCGGGCCATGCGCTGGGAGGGCAGCAGGGCGACGAGCAATGCCCCGACAAAAGGGATCAGAGTGAGGAGAGTCATGTGAGAAGCCATCCGATGATGATGAGAAGAAGAACCGCCCCGACGCTCAGGAACCGGAGGTAGCCCTGAACCCGCCCGCTTTCCCAAGACGAAAACATCTGCCCGCCGTCGCGGATTCCGCCGCAGACGCTATCGAACCCAAGGTTGATGAGAAACCTGTCGCCGAGATCGCCGAGCTTCGAGGCCAGCAGGGATAGCCAGCCGGCAAGGCGGACAATTCCGGAGAAGATCCAGCGGTCGGCCCAGGCGGCGAGGGCGCCCGCCAGCTCAAGCGCACGGACGGCCGTCGCGTTGTAGAGCTCATCCACGTAAAGGCGGTTGGCAAGCGCGCGGTATCCGCCTGCCCAGAGGGCTTGCAGCGGATCCTCCTTTCCGATGCGCCGGTAGAGGAGGTATCCGATCCCGATCCCCGCCGTAACGATGACCGCCGACAGCCCGGCAATCGTGAGGAACCCGGGGTCGAACAGGCGTGCAAAATCGAGGGTGAGCGCGTGCGCGGGGGAATGATACTCATGGAACAGCCACGGCCACGCGGGCGTGATCGGGATGGATATCAGCATCGCCGCCGCGGCCAGGATGACGAGCGGGATGGTCATCACCGGGGAGCAATCATGCGGGTGGGCGCGCCCGCGATACGCGCCCGCAAAAACGTAGCACATCTGGCGGGTCATGTAGAACGCCGTGAGGAAGGCGGCGGCGGCGGCCAGGAAAAAAGGAACCTGCGAGACCGTCCACTGGTGCGTGACGTGGAGGATTTCGTCCTTGCTCCAGAAGCCTGAGAAAAACAGCGGGACTCCGGAGAGGGCCATCATGCCGATGGCGTAAGTGATAAACGTGACCGGCATGAGCTTCTGCAGGCCGCCCATTTTCCGGATGTCCTGCTCCTCGTGAACCCCGTGGATGATCGCGCCCGCCCCGAGGAAGAGAAGGGCTTTGAAGAACGCATGGGCGATCAGGTGGACCATCGCTGCGGTCACGCTCCCGACACCGAGAGCGAGCATCATGAACCCGAGCTGCGAGACGGTCGAGTAGGCGAGGATCCGCTTGATG
>Ga0194058_10000047_pt1 | contig 39818 bp, 35 predicted proteins | sample SepL4417m_MetaG_FD_155490 | JGI IMG/M metagenome (GOLD analysis project Ga0194058, IMG submission 155490) | Anoxic zone freshwater microbial communities from boreal shield lake in IISD Experimental Lakes Area, Ontario, Canada - Sep2016-L442-17m | ecosystem: Environmental > Aquatic > Freshwater... | reverse complement strand
GGTGATCGAGACCGACGTCCTCATGATCGAGAACGACAACCGCCCGGGCGGGCTCTCGCGCATCGCGAAGGCGCTCTCGGCGGCGAAGGTGAATATCGAATATGCCTACCTCGCCTCGATGCCGGCAGCGAAAAAAGGGCTCCTGATCCTCCGCGTGACCGACGTCAAAAAGGCATTGAAGGTCTTGTCCAATCCCGCGCTGGGATTGTAAGTCCCCGCAAATCAATCAAGGTGGCAACCTCGCTTGCCTCCGCCATTCTTGCAAGCTCCTAACCCAAGTTTCCATGAGCCCTCCGTCCGCGAGCGCGAGCCAGGCGGCCGTCAGGCGGTGAGCGCCCAGGAGATGGCGCACCGCGATCCAATGGCTGGTTATCCGCCCACGCGAATTGACGGATTTCAAAAAAGATCGCATTGCAGTCCGTCAGATGAATAAAGCACCATGCCTTCGCTCCTCGCCATCAAAATAGTAGCGTTCATTTGCTTGCTCGCCCTTTTTTTTATCATGCCAGTGCTGGCCAAGAATCCAACAAGACCTTGGTTTGACGGGGCCAAGAGGTATCGGGTAAAGATCACCGCCTGCGCCACTCCATTTGCTGATGAGCTATTGGAAATACCTGTTAACTTTTCACAATTGCTCAAAGCCAAGCATGAGCCTGTCGATATCGAGACAATCCGCATAGTGGAAACCTCACACGATGGCTTGCAAGAATTATCCAGCGCGACACCTTTTCAATTTGATAAGGCAAGTAACTTTTCTTTGAAGCGAGTGGCCGGAACATTGCTATTTATTACAAAAAAGAGCGACCAGGCAGATGCCGATAGGATGAGGTATTACGAGGTATATTTTGACACCTCTCCGGAGGCCCGCACACCGCCGCCAACACCTGCCCCGCTCCTTACCATGGATACTCAGGCCACGGATGAAGGGATGGACTGCCTGAGAATCACAAATAAAAGCGCTGTTTTTTTCTTTCAGAAGCAAGCGGGCGGCTTATCGAGCTTATTTGATAAAGATGGAGCGGACTGGATAAATTTCAACGCGTCGATCAAGGGCCCTGCCGGCACCTACCGCGGGCTTCCCAATATGGTGAATGCAAGCCGCCTGCAAAAGATCAAGGACGGGAAGCCATCCCTGAAAGCCTTGAAGCTCCCGCCAGAGCATGCCCCGCCAGCAGGTTATGAAGTGGTTCCTATCATACCGAGAAACGACTATTTCCATCCTGGATTTTCTAACTGCAAAACAGAGATCGTCCATGAAGGGCCGCTCAAAATAACTCTCAAAGCGGCGTCAGATGATGGCGGATGGATATGTTTGTGGGAGTTTCTACCTGATTATGCCCGCATGACGGTGTTAAAGGCAAAACGCAGCTATTGGTTTTTATATGAAGGCACGCCGGGAGGGGGGCCTGATTGCAAGGCCGGCCATTGCGTGCGTATGGATGGTGAAAAGCTACCATTAGATGTCGCATGGAAAAGTGTTAGCTCCGGGTTGCAGTGGGCATATTTTGAAAGCCCGAATTCGGAAAATGCGTTTTATTTGGCGCACAATGCAACCCGCCCGACGGTCATGAGCTACTGGCTATTGGATGATGCGATGACTGTATTTGGGTTTGGCCGGGATGGCATGCAGCAGCAATTGCGCGGAGCGGGGCAAGAGTTTCTGATTGGTTTTTTAGATAATAAGCAGCAATCCTTTGATAAGACTTCAAGTTACCTTCGCGCGATCAGCGGGAAGCCAGCAGGCAGATTGCAAGAACAAGTAGAATGCCGCTAGGCCCTGAACCATTTCGCACCACGCATCCAGGAGCTTTCCTGCCCATATCGCCGATCGGCACGTCCAGAAGCGTTGGGACGCCTCGACGAGAACGCAGCCAGGAAATTGGGGCTCGTGGATCAAGGCGGCCCCGGAAGATTGCTGGAATACCGGAGAGCAAGATAAATCCGGCGGTTGTTTGGCCGTGATTTCGGCCTCATTTTGCTCCCTCATGGGCGGCGAGGTTACCGGGCTGATGAAGCCTGCGCGCGCATTCGCACCCGAGAAATTGTTTCGACTCATCAGTCCGACGGTGCCACGATGCCAGCTCATTATGAAATCCGTCCGCATCGTCGAGCAGCTCGCCATTTTCATCGCCAACCAGCCCGGAACGCTTTCGGATGTCTGCGATGCGCTGGCCGAGGACAAGATCAACATCTACGGCCTCACGGTATCGGACACGGTCGACCACGCGGTGGTGCGGATGGTGGTGAGCGACACGCGGCGCGCGATCGCCCTTCTCGAGGCGCACGGGACGCTGGTGATCGAGACCGACGTCCTCATGATCGAGAACGACAACCGCCCGGGCGCGCTCTCGCGCATCGCGAAGGCTCTCTCGGCGGCGAAGGTGAATATCGAATATGCCTATCTCGCCTCGATGCCGGCAGCGAAAAAAGGGCTCCTGATCCTCCGCGTGACCGACGTCAAAAAGGCATTGAAGGTCTTGTCCAATCCCGCGCTGGGATTGTAAAAATCGGGCTCACGCTTCCATCAGGCCGCCGATCGTCGAGGTCCAAATTTTATGGAGCTCGCCGGCCGGCCAGGAGAAGCACTTTCCTGCGGCGGTGATTTTCAGAGCCTTCGCGTCGGTGACATCTCCGAGCTTTCGCGCGGGAACTCCGCTGGCTTCGAGGCGGGCGAGGACTCCCGCCACGTTGGCGGCTTTCACGGAGATGATGATGCGGGACTGCGATTCGTTGAAGAGCGGGATATCCGCGCGGGCCGCTCCCGCAGGGATTTCCGCGCTCGCCCCGAAAACCTTGTCTCCAGAGATGCAGGATTCCGCCAGGGCAACCGCCAGCCCGCCCTCGGAGCAATCGTGCGCGCTTTCGACCAGGCCCGCCCGGATCAGCTCGCGAACCGCATCCTGCACGGCAATTTCTTTTTTGTAATCGAGCCGGGGAGGAGGTCCGGCCTTGAGCCCGTGGATGGCGAGGAGGTAATGCGAGGCCCCGAGCTCGTCGCCCGGCTCGCCGAGAAGAACGATGGCATCGCCCGCCGCCTTGAAGAACTGGGTGGTGATGTGCTTCGGATCCTCGACGATCCCGACCATGCCGACCGTCGGGGTCGGATCGATTGAGCCCGCCGGGCTCTCGTTGTAGAGGCTGACATTCCCGCCCGTGACCGGGGTGTCGAACGCCCTGCAGGCCTCGGCCATCCCCTCGACCGCCTCGCGAAGCTGGAGAAAATTCTCCGGCTTGTGCGGGTTTCCAAAATTCAGGTTATCGGTGAGGGCGAGCGGGATCGCTCCCGTGCAGGCGATATTCCTCGCGGCTTCGGCGACGGCAATTTTTGCACCTTCGCGCGGGTCCTGGCGGCAGTAGATCGCGTTGCAATCCGTGCTGGCCGCGAGGATTTTATTCGCCTCGCGGACGATGAAGACGGCGGCGTCCGAGCCGGGGAGGACGGTGGCACCGAGGCGGACCATGTGGTCGTATTGCCTCCAGACCCACCGCTTCGAGGCGATGCTCGGATGGGCGAGCAATGCCGGGAGCGCTGCCGTGCAATCGGCCTCGGGGATGGATGCCAGATCGAGAGGGGGGACTGGGCGCTTCTCAGCGGCCTCGCGCGAATAGAGCGGAGCATCGTCGGCCAGCTTGCGCGCAGGAATCTCGACCGCGATGGAATCCCCCTCGCAGACGCGCATCATCCCGTCGCCGTTCACTGTCCCGACCTCGGCATACGGCAGGTCCCATTTCTCAAAAATCGCACGGACCTTGTCCTCCTCTCCTTTTTTGACGATCACGAGCATGCGCTCTTGGGATTCCGAGAGAAGGATCTCGTAGGGGGTCATCCCGGACTCGCGCTTCGGGACGAGGTTCACATCGATTTCGACCCCGGTGCCGCCGCGGCTGGCGGTCTCGCAGGTCGAGCACGTGAGCCCGGCGGCACCCATGTCCTGGATGCCGGCAACGCAGCCGCTGGCCAGGAGCTCGAGGCAGGCCTCTAGCAGAAGCTTTTCGCGGAACGGATCTCCGACCTGGACGGCCGGGCGATCCTCCTTCGACTCCTCGGTCAGCTCCCGCGAGGCGAATGCCGCACCCGCGAGCCCGTCGCGCCCGGTTTCGGCCCCGACGTAAAAAACCGGGTTCCCGATCCCCTCGGCCGCCCCTCGCGCGATCTGCTCGTGGCGGAGGATGCCGAGGCAGAAGACGTTGACGAGCGGGTTCCCCGCATAGCTGTCATCAAAATAGACCTCCCCGCCGATCGTGGGAATCCCGATGCAGTTCCCGTAGTGCGAGATCCCGGCAACCACGCCCGCGAACAGCCGGCGGTTCGTGCGCGCCTCGGCCGAGTCGCCCCGGATGTCGCCAAACCGAAGCGAGTTCATCGAGAAAACCGGGCGCGCGCCCATCGTGAAAATATCCCGGATGATCCCGCCCACACCGGTCGCCGCCCCTTGGAACGGCTCGACCGCGCTCGGGTGGTTGTGGCTCTCCATCTTGAACGCGATCGCCCACCCGTCCCCGATGTCAATAACCCCGGCATTCTCCTCGCCCGCCTTCACCAGAACCCGCGCGCCGCCGGTAGGAAACTTTTTCAGCTCAAGCTTCGAATTCTTATACGAGCAGTGCTCGCTCCACATCACCGAAAAGACCCCGAGCTCGGTGAAATTGGGATCCCGCCCGAGGATCTCGCGGATGCGCTGGTATTCCTCGGGCGTGATGCCGTGCTTGGCGATGATAGCGGGTGTGATGGGAGTCATAAGCGGAAGAAATTGAACCACAGAGGGCACGGAGAGAAGATTAGATCATCCGGCAATCAGGCTTTCAAAAATGGCGAGCCCGTCGGTGCTGCCGAGGAGCGGGTCGCAGGCGCGCTCCGGGTGGGGCATGAGCCCGAAGACGTTTCCCGCCTCGTTGCGGATGCCGGCGATGTTGTCGAGCGAGCCGTTCGGGTTCGCCTCGGCCGACGTGCGGCCCTGGCCGTCGCAGTAGCGCAGGACGACCTGCCCGTTGATCCGCAGGCGGCCGAGCGTCTCGTCGTCCGCAAAGTAGCACCCCTCGCCATGCGCGATCGGAATCTTTAAAACCTGTCCGGTCCTCGCGGCGTTGGTAAACCTCGTATCCTGAAGCTCGACGCGGAGGCAGACGTGCTCGCATACGAAGTGCAGGCCGCGGTTGCGCACGAGCGCGCCCGGCAGGAGCCCGCTCTCGCAGAGGATCTGAAACCCGTTGCAGATCCCAACCACCAGCCCGCCGGAAGCCGCAAATTCCCTGACGGACTTCATGATCGGAGAGAACCGGGCAATCGCCCCGCACCTCAGGTAGTCGCCGTAAGAAAACCCCCCGGGGACGACCACCGCATCGCAGCCGCCGAGCGAGGAATCCTTGTGCCAGACATAGTCGGCCGAGGCACCGGGGATCGCGCTCAGCGCATGCACGCAATCCTGGTCGCAGTTCGAACCCGGAAATCGAAGGACGGAAAATTTCATAAAGAATTTTTAACCACTCATTTTCACTAAAACTGAAAAAAGGCTCAGAGGATCATGCGTTTCCATTTCTTGAGTGGCCGTTAGTGGTTAAGAATGCTGATCGAGTAATCCTCGATGACCGGGTTCGAGAGGAGGTCCCTGGCGACCTCGTGGAGCGCCGCCTCGTCAGCCCCCTCGGGAAGCTCGATCTCGATGATTTTCCCGATCCGCACGCGCCCGATATTTTTCAGGCCGTGGTGGCGCATGGCATCGGCGGCGGCGGCGCCTTGCGGGTCGAGGACGGTGGGCTTGGGCATGACGGTCACAAGTGCTTTCATTGGGCCAAGGGTTTCGTTTCGGATGTCGGTGGACAAGCGGAATTTTTTATTTTGTGCGAGCGGAGAAAAGCGCGTCCGGCCGCGAGGGCGGAGACGAGGAGGCAGGCGATGGAGAATGCCTCGCCATTCCGCGCGTAGAATGTCGTCGGGGGAGAAGCCGGCGCCGGCACCTTGCCGAAGAGCACCCCCTCGATGAACGTGTCTCCTCCTTCCGTCTGCAATGTCTCCCTCACCATGCCGAACCGGTCGACCATGCAGGTGACCCCGGAGTTGGCCGAGCGGACCATCGGGATTTTGTTCTCCGCGCAGCGGAAGGCGGCATGGGCGAGGTGCTGGCGGGAGCCCGCGCTGTCGAGAAACCATCCGTCGTTCGTCACGACCACAAACGCCTGCGCCCCCCGGAGAGCAAACTGCCGGGCCAGGTCGCCCAGGACGTCCTCAAAGCAGATCAGCGGACCAATTTTTACCGGCTTTGCGGACATTTCAAAGACGACCGGCTCTGGCCCGGGATCGAAATCTCCCGGCACGAGATCTCCGACAATCCAGGCGAAGAGAGGGAATGCCTTCCGGAACGGGATGTATTCACCGAACGGCACGAGGTGGTTTTTGTGATACATCTGGGCCGCTTTGCCATGCTCGCTCAGCATGGCGACGGAATTAAAATCCCCCCCCTCGCTCAGGTGCACGGTTCCGAGCAAAAAGTCCCCGTCGTGCTTCTCGGCCAGCCCGCGCACGGCATCCCACGTCGCCTGGTCATTGAAAACCGGGCGGGGGGTTGCGGACTCGGGCCACAGGAGAAGATCCGGCCGCATCGCGAGCGCGACCTCGGTGTGGCGGGCGTAGCTCGCGAGCACGTCGGACTCCTGGGCCAGATCGTTGCGCACGCTTTGGGGGATGTTCGCCTGGACCGACGCGAAGCTGAAATCCGTCACGGCAGGCGCAGGAGCAAACATCTCCCGCACCCCGTACCCCCATGCCAGGGCAACAAGCGCCACGGTCAGCGCAAAATCGTAATGCGGCCGGCGCACCCCGAGATTTTTTTCTATCATCACCCGCCTGACCGTCGCCACGGCCATCAGGTTGACCATCACAACGAGAAACGAAATCCCTCCGACCCCGGTGATATCGGAGATCTGGATCAGCGGAATGTTTTTCCCGAGCGCGACCCCGGCGGGGTTCCACGGGAACTGCGGGAAGATGACCCCGCGAAGCCATTCGAGAGCCACCCAGGCCGCTGCGCCGAGCGCGCAGGCCCGAAGGTTGCCCGCCGAGCCCAGCCAGGCCGGCCGCCCGCCCGCCTCAGCGGCATCCTGCGGCTTCGCAACCGTTCCGAGAAAAACCGCCCAGGCTGCCGGATACGCGGAAAGATAAAGCGAGAGGGCCGCCCACCCGGGCACAGTGAGCGTCGTCAGCCAGAACAGGCTCCCTCCAAAATACGCCGCCCCAAACAAAAAACCCAGCCCGGCCAGCCTCAGCCGTTCTCGCCTCGCCGCCGGCCGGGAAAACCAGATCGCGCAGGCCAGCGGCGCAATCGCCCCCCAGCAGAGATCCCCCCAGCCCGCCGGGGCATAGCAGAGAGACATCGTCGCCCCGGCAAACAAGGAAAACGCCCACGGCCAAATCCCGCGCCAGGGCACGCCCGCCGGGCGATCCGGGCAATCGGGGGCTTGGGCGGCTAGTGGCATTTTTTGTAGTAGGTGTGCAGACGCCCTCAGGGTCTCCGGGACGGCAGCGGGCACATTATCCACCCAAGCTCAGCGTGTAAAGTTCTCAGCCCCCGCCCAAATCCATCACATAAGAATGAGGAAGGCAGGGAGTGCGGCTCGACAAACGGTAAATACAGGCAGGCAGCCCGCCCTCGGACTGCTCAGCAAGGCGGCCGGGGGCGACCGCCCTCCATTGCGCTGACGCACGGATCAGGGCCCCGGCAGTGGCGTCTTGACAACATAAGACGCTGCGCTTTATCTTGTGATAAAATAAATCATCACATTTTATGCAAACGCTCACCATCAGAGATCTGCGGTATGATTTTGGCAAGGTGATGGCATGGCTTGCTGATGGCGAGGAAATCGAGATCACGAAGCATGGCAAGCCCGTCGCGCTCCTTACGCTGCCGCGCCAGGACAAGGTTCCGAAGTTTGACGCGGAAGAGCATCGGCGTCGGATGAAGGAGACTTGGGGCGACAGGGTCTTCTCGGCCGAGGAGGTCCGGGAAATGCGGGAAGCCGAATTGGGGGACATGAGTTGATCGCCTATCCTGATACCTCCTTCCTGTGTGCGCTCTACCGCACCCAGGACAACTCGGAACGTGCTCTGGCCTACCGGGAAACCATGACGGAACCGCTGCATGTCACGCGCCTGTTGCTCTGGGAATTCCGCCAGGCGGTCCGCTTCCAGGCATTCCGCCACAGAAAGGATGCTGCCGTCGGCTATCCTTTGCACGAAGCGGAAAAAATGCTCTCCGACATGGGCGATGATATGCGCTCCGGTCTTGTTGCGATGCAGGACTGCGACATCCCTGGCGTGCTTGTCACGGGCGAGCGGATCTCCAAATCGCGCACGGTTGGCGGCGGCCATCGCAGCTTTGACATTCTCCATATCGCCACCGCTCTCGTGCTCGATGCCAGGGAGTTCCTCTCCTTCGACGCCAACCAGATTCGCCTCGCATCCGCCGAGGGGCTCGCCACGCCGCTGAATGGCTGAAAGATGCACCCCTCCTTCGATGGTAATGACACAAAGTAATGCTTGCCAAGCCTTCCGCCCCATGCCATGGAATAGCCATGGCAGCGACCATTACGAGCAAGGGGCAGATTACGATCCCCTTGGGAATCCGGCAGCGCTTCGCGCTGGCCCCCGGTGACAAACTGGAGTTTGACGCCAGCGCCCCGGTGCTGACCGCGCGACGGCTCATCAACAGGAGGGAATGGAGCAAGACTTTGGACGAATGGAAAAAGATCTCCCGTGCCCGCCTGAAGGGACTTCCTTGGGAAAAGCTGTCGGCGGAAAAACTTGTGGATGATTTGCGGGGAGGCCCTGCGGACAAGACAGAGCCATGAGGACGGCGATCGACTCGTCGGTGCTGTGGTCTCTGATCAAGGAGGAGGCCGGCTGGGAGGCGTGGGCGGAAACCCTCCAAAGAGCGGCATCGGAGGGGCCGCTTCTTGTTAGTGCGGTGACGTTCGCCGAACTTTCCCCCTCCGCCGGTGACCCCGCGACACTAAACGGTTTTCTCAATCGCCTCGGCATCCGTTACGATGACATCCGGGAAGATGCGGCTTTCCTTGCCGGATGCACATTCAAGGAATACCGACTGCGCGGAGGGCCCAGGCAGCATCTCGTCCCCGATTTTCTCATCGCCGCTCATGCCCAGGTGCAGGCGGATCGCCTCGCCGCAAGGGATCGCGGCTACCTGCGCCGATGGTTTCCCCACCTGCGCTTGCTCGAACCGACCGCAAACTGATGGACTTTCAAGGATTTGGATTCCGCCGCGTGTGGAACCCCCTCGCTGACTGAGCCCGCCTGATGATGTTGCCCGGATCAGCACTTCTGCTTGCGGCCGCCGCGCTCCTTCTCAGCTTTTTTTTCGGGCGCTTTGCCCCTCGCCTGTGGGCATGGTCGGTCGTCCTTGGCGGAGCGCTGGCGGCTGCTGCTGCAGCCTCGGTGCTGGCCGGCGGACCGGACTGGGACTTCCGAAGCGGGATGGCCGTCGGGGGCGAGCCACTGCATTTCCGCCTTGATGGGCTCAGCGCATTTTTTCTGGTCCTGCTCGCCGCCGTGGGGTCTGCGGCGGCGGTGTATTCCTGCGAATACTGGACGGATGCCTCCCACCCCCGCTCGGCGCGGGCCGGCCGCTTCTGGTGGAGCTCCATGCTGCTCTGCATGGGGGCGGTCCTCCTTTCGGCCAACGGATTGCAGTTCCTCATGGGCTGGGAGCTCTTCACGTTAAGCGCCTATTTTCTCATCTCCCTCGACAGGAATCGGAGGAAGGTCCGCGCGGCCGGCTGGCTCTATCTCGCCGCATCGCACGCTTCGACGCTCTGCCTGTTTGCCCTCTTCACCATTTTGGCGATCCGCACGGGAAGCTGGGAGCTCGGGCCATTCCACGGCCGGCCCGAGCTGGCCTCGCTTTTCTGGCTTGCGCTCTTCGCGTTCGGATTAAAAGCCGGCCTGTTTCCGCTGCACATCTGGCTGCCTTCGGCGCATGCCAACGCCCCGAGCCACGTCTCGGCGATCCTCTCGGGGATGGCCCTGAAGCTTGGGATCTACGGAATCGTCCGGTTTGGCGGGTGGCTGCCTGCCCCATCGGGTGCGGGGTGGACGGTGGCGGCGCTCGGAGTTCTGAGCGCCGTGCTCGGGGTGGCCTTTGCGCTCGGGCAGCACGACATCAAGCGCCTGCTCGCGTATCACAGCGTGGAGAACATCGGGATCATCCTGATCGGGATCGGGTTCGCGATGGTCGCCGTCGAGCACGGGAATGCGCCATGGGGGAGGCTGGCGATGGCGGGCGGCCTCCTCCATGTCTGGAACCACGGGCTTTTTAAATCCCTCCTTTTTTTCGGGGCAGGGTCGGTCCTGCACGCGACCGGCTCGCGCGAGATGAGCCGGATGGGCGGGCTCTGGCGGGCGATGCCCTGGACGGCAGGGCTCTTCGCGCTGGGGGCCGTAGCGATCTCCGGGCTGCCTCCGCTCAATGGCTTGGTGAGCGAGTGGCTCGTCTATCTCGGCCTTTTTGATGCGGCGCTCACCCGGGGCCCTTCCGCATGGGCCGCCATTCCCGCCGCGATCTTTCTCGGGGTGACCGGAGCCCTGGCGCTGGCGTGCTTTGTCAAAGCCTGCGGGGTGGTCTTCCTGGGGGCCCCGAGGACGGAGCGCGCCGCGCGGGCGCACGAGTGCGGCCCAGGGATGCGTGGAGCCATGGGCGCGCTGGCCGCAGGGTGCGTCGCCATCGGCCTGGCACCAGGTTTTTTTTGGCCGTCGATCGCACGGGCGCTGGGGGCTTGGCAGCCGGCATGGTCCGGCGCCCAGGTGCCCGCCCCGCTCGGCGCCCTCGGAAATTTTCACATCGTGCTGGCAGCGCTCTGCGCCGCTGCGGCCTGCGGGATTTGGTGGCTGGCCCGCCGGCACGGGATCGCCCGCGCGCCGACCTGGGATTGCGCGTTCGCCTCCCCGTCCCCACGCATGCAATATACGGCCGGCTCGTTTGCCGGAATCCTCACCGAATGGTTCGCCTGGATCCTCAAACCCGTGAGCCAGGGGGCCGCGCCAGAAAAGATTTTTCCGGAGGCGTGCGCCTGGCGCGAGCACACTCCCGAGACCGTGCTTGCGCGGGTCGTCCAGCCAGCCAGCAGCGCAGTCATGCAGCTGGCCATGGCGGCGAGGAGCGTCCAGCAAGGAACCGTGCAGGCCTACATCCTCTACCTCCTGATCGGCCTGGCCGCTCTGACGGCGCTGGTATTGGCAGGCGGAAAATGATAGACCGATCGCTATGTTCTTAAATCTTGTCCAGATGGCCGAGTCCTTCGGAGTTTCGGAAAAAGTCATTGATGGATGGGTCCGTTATGAGGGGTTGCCCAACACCCCCGACCGGGGGCGGCTGCTCTTCGACCGGTCGCAGGTCGCGCAATGGGCCGCCACCCGAGGGCTGGCGACGAAGGCGGGATTCCTCGCCCCCGAGGCGAGAACCCTGGGAGAGGGGATCCGCTTGGAGCCGTTGCTTCGCGCTGGCGGCATCTGGCGCGACGTGCCCGCAGACGGGGTTCCGGCCGTCGTGGAAAAGGTGGTCGGCGCGCTGCCCGGCGTCACGGCTTCGGTCGGAAAAATGCTGGCGCAGCGGCTTGGGGCGAAAGGCGGGGTGACGACCGCCCCGGTCGGCGGAGGATTTGCGCTCCCGCACCCGTCCGCGCGCATCGCGCTCGGCCGGGAGTCCGGCACCGTGGCGCTCCTCCTGCTGCGCGAGCCGCTGGTCTTGACCGAGCCGCAAGTGGATGACGTGCCGGTCACCATGCTCCTCTTTTTTATTGCGCCCTCGGCCCGCACCCACCTCGAGCTGCTCGGCCGTCTGAGCCGCTTGCTGTCTGGCGTGCCGCTGCGCGACATCGTGGGCGGAGGGGCAGATGACGGGGAGATCTACCGCGCGTTCGCCGGGTTCGATGAGACGGGAAAGATCGGGGGGGGGGCATGAGCGGAGCGCTGCTTTTTTCCGCAGCCTGCCTGCTCGCTGCCATGGGCCTCGCGTCCTGGTCCGAGCGCGCCTCACTCTCGCTCACCATGGCAGGCGCCCTGGCAGGGCTTGTTGCGGCAGCGGCGACCCTGCTCGGGCCGAGCGACTGGGAGTGGACCAGCACCTTTCTGCTGGGCGGGGAGCGGGTACACCTCCGCCTCGATGGGGTGAGCGCGATCTTCCTCGTGCTCGTCAGCATCATCGGAGGCGCCGGGGCCGCCTACGCCCGCGAATACTGGTCTGGCCAGCCGTCGGCGGCGCGGGGCAGGGTCTGGTGGAATGCGCTGATCCTCTTCATGGGCCTGGTGCTGGTGGTTTCCAACGGGCTGCATTTCCTCATCGCCTGGGAGGGGTTCGCCCTGTGCGGGTATTTTCTCATCACGCTCGACAGCCGGCGGCCAGAAGTGAGGAAAGCCGGCTGGCTCTACCTCGCGTCCTCGCATGCGGGCACGCTCGCGCTCTTCGCCTTCTTCGCTATCCTGGCCGTCCACGCGCGGACCTGGGATCTCGGCCCGATGCCGGGAGTCCCCCCTTCGCTCTTCTGGCTCGCGCTCTTCGGATTCGGGATGAAGGCCGGATTTTTTCCCTGCCACATCTGGCTGCCATCCGCCCATGCCAACGCGCCGAGCCATGTCTCGGCGATGATGTCCGGCGTGGCCATCAAGATGGGCATTTATGGGATCGTTCGCTTTGGCGGCTGGCTGCCGGTGCCGCCCGATGCGGGCTATGCGGTGATCGGGCTTGGCGCCGTGAGCGCGCTCTTGGGAATCGCCTTCGCCATGGCCCAGAACGACATCAAGCGCCTCCTCGCCTACTGCTCGGTCGAGAACGTCGGCGTGATCCTGATCGGGCTCGGCGGGGCCTTGCTGGCGAGGGCAAACGGAAATGCCGCCTGGGGGCAGCTGGCCCTGGCCGGCGCCTTGTTGCACGTCTGGAACCACGGGCTCTTCAAGTCGCTGCTTTTCTTTGGCGCGGGATCCGTCCTGCATGCGACCGGCACGCGCGAGATGAGCCGGATGGGCGGGCTCTGCCGCACGATGCCCTGGACGGCCGGGCTCTTCGCTGTCGGTGCCGCCGCCGTCTCCGGGCTTCCGCCGCTCAACGGGTTTGTCAGCGAATGGCTGATCTACCTGGGGCTCTTCGATGCCGCGACGACGCGGGCCGGCTTCGCCTGGGCCGCGCTGCCTGCCGCGATCCTGCTCGCAATGGCCGGGGCGCTCGCGATGGCCGCTTTCATCAAAGCGGGCGGGATGGTTTTTCTTGGGGCACCGCGCACGAGGCCTGCGGCGGAAGCCCGCGAATGCCATGCGGGGATGCTTGCGCCCATGGCCGTTCTGGCTGCGGCGTGCGCGGCCATCGGGATCGCGCCCGGCCTGGTCTGGCCCGCCATCGCGCGCGCGGCAGGGTCCTGGAACCCCGCCTGGGCAGCCGTAAAAACGCCGCTCTTCACGCTCGGGCCGGCCCAGGCCGCGCTGGCGGCCTTCGCGGCTGCCGCAGGCCTGCTGCTCTGGAAAAAAGCCCGCGCGAACGGGGTGCGGCGCGACCTGACGTGGGATTGCGGATACCGCGCCCCCACGCCGAGAATGCAATATACCAGCGGGTCGTTCTCTGAGATTGCTGGCGGCTGGTTTTTCTGGGCCTTCCGCCCCGAGCGCAAGCTCCGCCGCCCGCACGGCCCGTTTCCCTCGGGATCCCTCCGCATCGAGCGGGTTCCAGAGACCGTGCTGGAGCGGCTGGTCGCGCCGGCCGGGGAAGTCGTCTCCAGGCTGTCCCACGCCGCGCTCGGCCTCCAGCAAGGACGCCTGCAGGCATACATTCTCTACCTTGTGGTCGGCCTTGCCGCCCTCAGCATTTTCGTCTTCCTGGAGGGCAGCTATTTATGATGATCGTCCGCATGGTTCTCTGGATCGTTTTGGCTCCGCTGCTGCCGGGCCTGATCAACAAAGTCAAAGCCTGGGTGGCCGGGCGCCAGGGGCCGCCCGTGCTGCAGCTCTACTACGACCTCATCCGGCTCTGCCAGAAGGGGGTCGTGCTCAGCACGCTCGCCTCCCCGGCGTTTGTGGTGGCCCCGGCAGTGGCATGGGTCGCGGTCGCGGGAGCCGCATTCCTTCTGCCGCTCGGGCCCGCCGGCGCCGGGGTGAGCTTTCGCGGAGACGTGATCCTGATGGTTTACCTGCTCGCCCTCGCAAGGTTTTGCACCGCCTGGGCCGCCTTGGAAACCGGGTCCGCTTTTGAGGGGATGGGGGCGGCGAGAGAGGTCAGCTATGCCGTCCTGGCCGAGGCGGCGATGTTTGCGGCGATGCTTTCTCTGGCGGTCCAGACCGGGAGCGTCTCCCTCGTTGGCATGCTGTCTCCGGCACCGGGGGCAGGCACGATGCTGCTCGCGGCAGGGATGTTTATTGTGTTGCTCGCAGAGAACTGCCGGGTGCCGTTTGACGATCCGAACACGCACCTCGAGCTGACGATGATCCATGAGGTCATGGTGCTCGATCACAGCGGCCCCCCGCTGGCGGTGATCCTGCACGGCGCGTCCATGAAGCTGCTGCTCTTCGCCGTCCTGCTCACGGCCGCAGTGCTGCCGCTGGGGGACCTGCCTCCGCTGGCGGCAGCAGGAGCGCTGGCAGGCGGGGTGCTCCTGGTGACCCTGGGCGTGGGCCTCACAGAATCCTTTCTGGCGAGGTTCTCGTTCCGGCACGTGCCCCTCCTGCTGACCATGGCTTTTCTTCTGTGCCTGTTCTCCTTGCTGGTAGCTTGGAAGGGAGGCGAAGTATGATCTCGATGCTGAACCTATTGATCGGCCTGGCGATGGGCTTGAACCTCGTGGCCCTTGGCAGCAGCCGGCTGCCGTCGCTCATCCGCACGGTGTCCACACAGGGCATCGCCCTCGGCCTCATGCCGATCCTGCTGGAGAGCCAACACTTGAATTGGCAGATCATGTGCGTTGCAGTTGCCACCGTGGCAGGCAAGGGGTTTGTGATCCCAGGGCTCCTGCGGCGGGCGATGCGCGCCGCGAACATCGAGCGGGAAATTCAGCCGTTCATCGGGCTCATGCCGTCGCTGCTCCTCGGGGCCGGCGGCACGGTCGCGGCCGTGGCGGTGGCCAGCGCGCTCCCGCTGCTTCCAGAGCACGCGGGCTCGCTCCTCGTCCCTGGTGCCCTGGCCTCCGTGCTCACCGGATTTATTTTGCTCATCGGCCGGGCGAAGGCCATTTCCCAGGTGTGCGGCTACCTGATCCTGGAGAACGGGATCTACCTCTTCGGCCTGCTGCTGATCAAGGCAACCCCGTTGCTGGTCGAGGCGGGCGTGCTTCTGGACCTGACCGTCGGCGTCTTCGTGCTGGGGATCATCATCGACAGGATCCAGCGCGCATTCGATTCGCTCGACACCCGCAAGCTGACAGCTCTCCACGAATGAACGCGCTGATTATGATTCCTCTTGCGGGCGCGATCCTCGCAGCCTTCTGGCCGGATAACCGGACGCGGCCATGGTTTCTGCCGGCCGTCGGGCTCTTACATGCGGCGCTCTGTTTCCGCCTGCTCTCCTCCCCTCCCCCGGTGAGCCCGGAAGCATGGATCGGCTTTGACCCGCTGGCGGCGGCCGTGCTGCCAGCCGTCTCGCTCCTGTTCTTTGTCTGCGGCGTCTATGCCGTCCCGTATTTGAAGATCCGGCAGGAGCGGCCGAACCGGATTTTTGTCGCGGCGCTGCTCGCGGTCCTCGGCCTTCTGAGCGCCGGCCACCAGGCGAGGCATCTCGGGATTTTGTGGATCGCCACCGAGGCGGTGACCCTCGCGGCCGTGCCGCTGCTGCACTTCAACAATACGCCGCGCGCGTTTGAGGCGACATGGAAGTACCTCCTCGTCGGAGGCACGGGGATCGCGCTTTCCCTTCTCGGCTCGTTCTGCCTCGGGTATTCCTCGCTGCACGGCGGAGGCGAAGGCGACCTGACATTCGTCGCGCTGACCGCGCAAGGCGCCGGGCTCTCGCGCCCGTGGGTGCTCGCCGCCTGGGTGCTTTTGCTTGTTGGCTACGGAACAAAAATGGGCCTGGCGCCGATGCACACATGGAAGCCGGATGCTTACGGGGAGGCTTCCGGGATTGTGGGCGCGATCCTCGCGGGCGGGGTCACCAGCGTGGCGTTCACCGCCATTTTGCGGATTCGCTCGGTCGTGAATTCTGCGGGGGAAAGCCAGATCGCCGACCGCACGCTTCTTGCCATCGGGCTGTTTTCGATGGCGGCTGCGGCACTTTTCCTTCTTGGCACGAGGGACTACAAGCGGATGCTTGCGTATTCGAGCATCGAGCACATGGGCATATTGAGCATCGCGGCCAGCCTGGGCGGCCTGGGCGTCTGGGCCGCGCTCTTCCATGTCTGGAGCAACGGCCTGACTAAAGGAGCGCTCTTCCTGAGCGCCGGCAACATCCGCAGGGCGGCGGGATCCCCGTCATTGGACGATGTTCGCGGCATGTCCCATGTCGTCCCTCGCTCCGCTGCCATCTTCGTCGCCGGGATGTTTGCCATCACCGCCTGCCCGCCATTCGGGCCGTTTTTTAGCGAGCTGAAAGTTCTCGGGGCCGCGATCCAAACTGGTCACGGCCTTGCGGCTGCAGGGTTTCTTGTCTGCCTGCTGTTCGCATTTTTCGGGCTTACCCGCGTGGTTTTTGCTGTGGTGGACGGGCGGCCTCGCCCGGCGGCTAAGGCCGGAGGGGTGAAGTTTCGCGAGACCTTCTGGCTCATCGCTCCCCCGCTCGTGCTGCTCGTTCTGTCCTTGTGGATCGGCCTGTTTACCCCCTCGCTCCTGCAGTCGACCTGGACGGCCGCCGTCGCGCAGCTTTTTCCAAGACCATGAGAGAGCCCTTCGCATTCCTTCCCAATGCTTCCAGCCTGCCCTGGGCGGACGTACCGTGCTGGCCGGCGGAGGATTTTGTGGCGGCCACCGCAGAAGAGCTGGGCCGGGGGGCCAGGCTTTGCTCGCTTTTTTCGATGCCGGAGCGCTCGGGGGCCTGCCTGGTTGCTGTGCTCGCTTTCGATTCGGACAACACGCTCGCAGTCGGGCGCAGCATGGCATTTTCAGGCGCCTTCCCCTCGCTCACGCCCAGCCACCCGCAGGCGCATCTTTTCGAGCGGGAGATCTGGGAGGAACGCTCGATCGCCCCGGCTGGCCATCCGTGGCTCAAACCTGTCCGGGCGGGCAGCGAAGGAGCACCAGTGAACGGGGAGTTTTTCCGGGTGGATGGCAGCGAGATCCACGAGGTCGCGGTCGGCCCCGTGCATGCCGGGATCATCGAGCCGGGCCATTTCCGTTTCCAATGTGCGGGCGAGGAGGTTCTCCACCTTGAAATCGCCCTGGGCTACCAGCATCGCGGAATAGAGAGCGCGCTCGTCGGAGGACCCCATCGGACAACCCTCGCTCAGATGGAAGCCGTTTCCGGGGATGCCACGGCCGCCCATGCCACGGCCTATGCCAGCGTGATGGAGTCGCTGGCCGGAGCCGAGCCCCCATTGCGCGCACAATGGCTGCGGGCGATAGCGCTCGAGCTCGAGCGCCTCGCCAGCCACACCGGAGACATCGGTGCCCTTGCCGGAGACGTCGCCTTCCTGCCCACCACCTCGGCCTGCGGAAAAATCCGGGGCGACTTTCTGAACCTGACCGCCATGGTTTGCGGCAACCGCTTTTCCCGCGGGCTCGTCCTGCCGGGCGGGTGCTGGCACGATCTCGAACCCGCCCGGGCTGACAGGCTGCGCGCCAGCTTGCAATCCGCCCTGTCGGATGCCGAGCGGGCGGTCGCATGGTTTTGGGATTCCGCGTCCGTGCGCGCCCGGTTCGAGGGCACGGGAACGGTTTTCCCTGGGCAGGCCGTGGAGATCGGGATGGTCGGCCCCGCCGCGCGCGCCTGCGGGCTCGTCCGGGATGTCCGCTACGATCATCCGGCCGGGTGGTTCCGGTTCGCCCAGCTGCCGGTAGCCGTCTGGCCGAGCGGGGATGTTTTTGCGCGCGCGCGCGTGCGCTCGCTGGAAATCCAGCGATCCGGAGAATTTCTTCTCGCGCAGCTGGACTCTCCTGCGGACGGCCCTCTTCGCGAGGATCTGCCCGGGCTGGCTTCCGCCTCGCTCGCGGTGACCTTGGTGGAAGGCTGGCGCGGCGAAATCTGCCACGTTGCGATCACGGACAGCGCCGGGCGCTTCCGCAGGTACAAGATCACCGATCCGTCCTTCCACAATTGGACCGGGCTGGCCCTCGCTCTCCGCGGCACGGCAATCTCGGATTTTCCCATCTGCAACAAAAGCTTCAACCTGTCCTACTGCGGATTTGACCTTTAGCCATGTTTGTCCTTGATGCCCTCACCCACCGCCTCGCGCGAGGATGCGAGACAATGGCCTACCCGAAAGGCCCGGCCCCCGCACTGCCGGACCGGCATGGCGGCGCGCTGAAGGCAGATGCCTCAAAGTGCGCCGCAGGCTGCTCGGACTGCGTGGCCGTTTGCCCGACAGGGGCTGTCGCCCGCGCGCCCGGCTCCCCCCTCTCCCTCGACCTCGGCAGCTGCCTCTTCTGCGCGGCCTGCGTAAAGATCTGCCCGCAGCAGGCCATCGCCCAGACAGGGGATCACCGGATGGCCGCGAGCCAGCGCGACGGCCTTGTGCTCGGCGCGCCCGGCAGGGAGGAGGTCCGCCTGGCCGCAGGGCTCGATGCGAAGCTCCGCAAGCTCTTCGGGCGTTCGCTGCGGCTGCGCCAGGTGAGCGCCGGAGGCTGCGCGGCCTGCGAGGCCGACACGAATGTTCTCGGCACCATCGGATGGGATCTCGGCCGGTTCGGCATCCAGTTCGTCGCCTCCCCGCGCCATGCCGACGGGCTCCTGGTCACCGGGCCGGTCACAAAAAACATGGAGCTTGCGCTGCGCAAAACCTACGATGCCGTTCCCGGGCCCAAGATCGTGATCGCCGTCGGCGCCTGCGCGATTGCGGGCGGTCCGTTTGCCGGCCATCCCGAGGTGGGCGGCGGCGCGGAAGCGCTCCTGCCTGTGGACCTCTACATCCCCGGCTGCCCGCCCCACCCGCTCACGATCCTGGACGGGCTTCTCCGCCTGCTTGGCCGCCTGGAAAAGTGAGGGAAGCCGGGTGTGCATCACTGGTTTTTCGGTTCATCGGCAGGGCTGGACATCGGCTCCGCCTGCCCCTAGCATCGCAAAATGAAAATGCTGTTTCCAGGGGGCCGAGCAAACAAGCTCCCGCGACATCCTAAAAGCGATTTCCAACCAGGCAGCCGATGAAAGCGATCGCACCAAATCCGATGCAGGCAGCAGCGTTTCTCCGGGACGAGAGCTCCGCAAAAAAGCTCGCCACCCAAGTATCCATCAGCTTCGGGGAGAAGATGGATCGCGCCGCGCTCCGCACGGCCTGGGATAGGGTTTGCTCGGCGAGGGAAGTCCTGCGCTCGTCGTTCGCGCGCTTGCCCGACGGCAAGGTGAGGATGATCGTGACCGACTCCGGGAGCACGGTCTGGAGAGAGCTCGACTGGCAGGCATTGGCACCGGAGGAGATCCCTTGCCGGTGGGCTGAAATTCAGGCCTCGGATGCCTCGGAGCCGTTCGACCCGCAAGCGCTCGTCCGCCTCACGGAAATCCTTCTTCCGGGAGGAGGCGCACATTACCTGCTCGCCGTCCCATCGTTCTTGCTGGATGAGCCGTCTGTTGCCAGGCTGCTTCTCGACTGGCTCATCGCGCTGGATCGTCCGCTTTCGATCGTGGAGGCCGCCGATCCCGCCTCGCCGGCACCATGGTCGCTCGAGCCAGGGAACGAGCCGCTCGTCCTGCACCCTCGCCCGCCTGGCCTCGCCTACGCCAGCGCTGCCATGAAGATCGGACGAGAGGAATCCGCCCGGTTTATTGCTGCCTGTCACCCTTGGGATCCTGGGGTCGTGATCGAATCCCTCTGGGCGCTGACCCTCCGGCGGCTCGGCGCATCAGGAAATGTCTCCCTCCGCAGGTTCGACGCGCGCCAGTCGCCCCAAGATGTCGGCTATTTTGAGAGCTGGCTTCCGATCGCACACAGCTGGAATTCCACCAGCTGGCTATCCGATGCCTGCGCGCGCCACGAAGCGGCCAAGGCAAGCGCCGGGATCGCTGAGCCCCTCTCTCTGGCTCCGGACGATCCGGCCGCCTCCAGCTTTCAGACCGGATTCGTCTGGGGCGGGCACGACCTCAACGACACCATCCACACCGCCCTCCCCCGGTGGATCAATTTTGATGCGCGGATGACGCGCGGCCGACCGGATCTGCTTCTGCTCGAGGCGCGCCCGGGGATCGCCCTCGAGATTCACGGCCCGCTCGGATCCGAGCCTGCAGCCCGGGAACTGCTCGGCCGCCTGGCCGATCTCATCGAATCCTTCGAGTCGGTAAAAGCCAAGCCGCCTGTTCAGATCCCGGTTCTCCTTCCCAACGAAGCCCGCCTGTTCAGGGAATGGTCGCGAGGTCAAGACCCCTCCGATCACCCGGATAACACGCTCCAGGCATTCCGCGAAATCGCAGAAAGATTTCCTGCGGCCGTAGCCGTTCAGGACGGCGATGAGGAGCTGACCTACCTCGAGCTCGACTCCCTTTCCGACCGACTGGCTGCCCACCTCGCCAAGGCTTCGATGGCGGGCGGCTGGCATGTCGCCCTGTTCCTCTCCCCGTCCTCCTGGATCGCGATCGCGCTGATCGGATCGTGGAAAGCAGGGAACTCGTGCTTCGCGTTAGATCCTTCAGCCCCGCCGGAATGGATCGAGTCCATGCTCGCATCCCACGACGCAGGGCTCGTGCTCTGCGATACCGCCAGCGCTCCGCTGCTGGACACGTCAACCAGACGCCGCATCATCCTGGATCAGGAGTGGGATGCCCTCGAGCTGGCTGAGCTCCCAGCTCCTGCCTGCAAGCCCGGCTCGCCCGCAGCGGTAATCCCAGGCCATCCCGATGGCCTCGCCCCCATCTTCCGCGCGCTGACTCACGAGATGCTCGCCGCCGCAGCCATCGGAGGCGCAAGGGCCTTGGATTTTCACCAGGGAGATTCCTTCCTCGCCCACTCGCCCGCAGGAGGCGGCGCATTTTTTGATGAATGGCTGATCCCGCTGCTCTCGGGAGGGACGGTCAAGGTTGCCAATGACGACTTCCTCGACCTCGTGCACGCGAGGGCAACCCATGTCCGCATGACCGCCCCCGAATGGAACAACCAGGCGGCGCGGTGGATGCGCACCGGCGAAGCGTTCGAGTCTCCCCTGCGCATCGCCGCTGTCGAAATGGGCACGGCATCGAAGCTTTCGCTGGACGTCTGGAACCGCACCACGGGCGGGCAGGTGAAAACGGTCACGTTTTTCAGCCTCGCGGGGCTCTGCGGGCTCGGCATTGCCGGCCCTGCAACTCCGGATGGTCCCCTCCTTGCCGTCGGGAAGCCGGTTGCTGAAACCGAAGCGGCAGTGACAGATGCCGATTCTCACGACTTGCCGCCGGGGTTTTCCGGGCATCTCTGGATGAAGTTTCCCGGCTGGAAATCTCTCGCGGGCAGCCGGGGACGCCGGGGGATCGAAACCGGGCTCCACGCATGGAGAACCCGCGACGGCGACATCCGGCTCGAGGGCTCAGCCGCATCCGGACTGGCTTGTCCAAGCCGGGCAGCCGACCTGCTTTCCCGGGAAAATGTGCTGGATGCGTTCGAGGGCGAGCACCTCTGGGCACTGGCTCCGTGCGAAGGTGCCATCGCCGTATCCGAATGGCCGCTCACCCGCGGCGGCTGGATTGATGAGTCGCTGCTCCCCAAGCCGCAAAGAGCTCCGCAAGCCCATGACCAGCGGCCTCCCGCGGCGGCGCCCGCAACGTCTTCAACCCCTTGGGTTCCAGTCTCTGTCCTTCAGCCGGAAGGCACCTCATCGCTCGTTCTCGTCCCCCCCGCCTCGGGGGTGCCGGATACCTACCGCGACCTCATTGCCGCCATCGGCACGACGCGCAGGCTGCTCGGCCTCACCGCCCGCGGAGCCGCCCATTCGCCTCACACCACCATCGAAGGCGCCGCCGCCGAATGGATCCAGGCACTGCTCGCAGAAGATCCCTCCCTGCCGTTTCATCTCTGCGGATTTGGATACGGGGCGATCGCCGCACTCGAAATGGCACGCCAGCTCGCCACCGCAAAACGCCCGGTGCCCGGGCTCATTCTCATCGGCGCTCCCGCCCCTCAAACCGAGGACGCGCCCGGGTGGCTCGCCTCGATGAAGAATGTTTTCAAGCGGCTTCAGGCGCCCGGCCGCATCGAGCCATTCGCTGCTATGGACGAGCCCGCACGCACGCACGAATCCGCATGGAACCGGTATCGCTTCGTCCCCTGCGACATCCCCGCAAAGATCATCCTTCCCTCGGATTTTTGCCCGGATGCCGGGTCCGCCTGGCTCGATATCCTGCCATCCGCCGACGTGGAGCAGGTCAAATGCACCTGGTCGGAAATGCTCGCTTTCCCTGCCGTCAAACGCCTCGCAACAATCATCGCGCAGTGAGGCACCCAAATCATCTATGACCACATACATTTACGAAACCATCCCCGCAAAAAAGGGTGCCAGCGTCCGCCACTATGAGATCAAGCAGAGCATGAAGGACTCGCCCCTCGCCAAGCACCCGGAAACCGGCGAGGCGATCCGCCGGGTCGTAGTCGGGGGGTATGGGATCCTGAAATCCGGATCCCCATCGCCGCGCGCCTCCGCGCCCTCCGGCGGACATCGTTGCTGCGGCGGGGGCGGCTGCGGCTGCCACTAGGGCGCCGGCCAGCCTGCTTCTTCCATGCTCACCCGCGTATTTTCTGCCGCCATCCAGGGCGTCGAGGGCATGGAGATCGAGATCGAGGTCAACACCGGTGCGGGCGAGCCGAAGATCATCGTGGTCGGGCTTCCTGACGCGGCGGTCAAAGAGAGCAAGGACCGGGTCACGACAGCCATTTCCAACAGCGGGTTCAAGTGGCCGAGGGAAAGGACGACGATCAACCTTGCGCCGGCGGACATCAAAAAAGAAGGGCCGAGCTTTGACCTTCCGATCGCGATCGGGATGGTGGCGGCGGCCCGCCGCGAGGAGGTTCCCCGGCTCGAGCGCTGCCTGGTAGCCGGCGAGCTCGCCCTCACCGGGGAGATCCGCTCGATCAAGGGAGCGCTCCCGATCGCGATCGAGGCCCGCGAGCGCGGGAAAAAAGCGGTGTTGCTTCCGGCGGCCAATGCTCCCGAAGCGGCGATCGTCGAGGGCATCGACGTCTATGGCGTGCGCAACCTGCGCGAGGCCTACGAGTTCCTCACCCGGAAAAATGACCTCTCGCCGGTCGCCGGGAACGCCGCTGAACGCCTCGCCGCCGGCCGCTCGGACGACGTCGATTTCTCCGAAGTCAAAGGCCAGTTCCAGGTCAAGCGCGCGATCGAGGTCGCCGTCGCGGGCGGTCACAACATCCTTTTTATCGGCCCTCCAGGGTCTGGCAAAAGCATGCTTGCGAAGCGGATGGCAACGATCATTCCGCCGATGAGCTTGGAGGAGGCGGTGGAGACAACAAAAATCCACAGCATCTGCGGGCTCCTCGACGAAAAGAATGCGTTTGTCTCCAGCCGTCCGTTTCGTTCTCCCCACCACACGATCAGCGACATCGGCCTCCTCGGCGGTTCGGCGAACCCGACTCCCGGCGAAGTGAGCATCGCGCACAACGGGGTTCTTTTCCTCGACGAGCTTCCGGAGTTCAAGCGCTCGACGCTGGAGGTCATGCGCCAGCCGCTTGAGGACGGGCGCGTAACCATCACCCGTGCTGCCGGCACGATGACATTCCCGGCGGACTTTATGCTCGTAAGCGCCATGAACCCCTGCCCGTGCGGATACTTTGGTGATCCCTCCCGCGAGTGCCGGTGCTCTCCGGGGCAGGTGGAAAAATACCGCTCGCGGATTTCCGGACCTCTGCTCGACCGGATCGACATCCACGTCGAGGCCCCGGCGGTCCACTATCGGGACCTCTCAAGCAACGAGCCCGCCGAGCCGTCGGCCGCGATCCGCGAACGGGTGATCCAGGCCCGCGAAGTTCAGCGGGACCGGTTTTCGCACGGGAAGAAAACCCCGTGCAACGCGCGGATGGGCCACGCCCAGATCAAAAAGTTCTGCGCGCTCGAGACCTCCGGGCAGGAGATGCTGCGGCATGCGATGGAGGACCTCCAGCTCAGCGCCCGCGCCTACGACCGGATCCTCAAGGTTTCGCGCACGATCGCCGACCTCGCCGGCGCGGAGGCGATCCAGCCCGAGCACATCGCCGAGGCGATCCAATACCGGACGCTCGACCGCAGGCTCTGGACGTGAGGCCCCGGATATCAAAGACAGCGCCTGCATCGATCCAAAACCAACCCACCCGAAAAGAAAGAAAACCATGTCTCAAGAATCAGCCAAAGCGCTCGTCGAGCGCATGAAATCAGACGAGAAGTTCCGCGCAAAAATCATCGCCGTCGAGGATGCTTCCGCACGGGCGAAGATCATCCAAACCGAGGGGTTCGATTGCTCGGCGGAAGAAATCTCGGCTGAGGCAAGCGAGCTTTCCGATGAGGAGATGGCCCGGGTGGCCGGCGGAGCACCCTCATACAAACCAGCTGACTTATAAAGTTCCGTCTGCTCTGGCGACAGCCTGTAATACCGCCCGTATTGGGACCTCGTGAGGTCTGTACAGTTCCTAGAGCGAGCTGCGATAGGCGACAATGCCGGCACGAATCTGTTCGGCTTGTTTTTGGCGGTAGGATGCGCGCTGGGCCATCGCGGCATCGCGAGGGTTGGTTAAGAACCCGCATTCGACAAGCACGGCACGGTATTTGGTATTGCGGAGGACACAAAACCGCGCGTTATTTATCCCGCGATTCGTGCCGTCGGTTGTGGCTGCCAGGTAGCGCTGGATAAAGCTCGCAAGGGGAGCTTCTCCGGCCGACGCAAAATGCGTGCCGATTCCGCAGGCGGCCGCCCGCGGGGAGGCATCGAAATGAATACTGACGAATATCGCCTCGGGGTGGGCGTTAGCGATCGCAACGCGAGTCAGGAGCGGAATAAACGTATCATCGCTCCGGGTCAAAATGGTATTGAAGCCTGCCTTTCGAAGCTCCCTGCTCAAGCGCAGAGCGACATCTAGAGCCACGCCCTTCTCATGAATGATATTTTGCGGGATGCCGCCAGGATCCTGGCCTCCATGCCCAGCATCAATCACCACCGTGGAGAACACGGAGTTTCTGGTTTTCTTTTGTACCGCTGGGACAGCCTTTTTTGATTTGTGCTTGCGGCGCGGATGCTTCTGTTTTGCCTCTGCAGAAAAAGCAAAAAGCAGCAGGACAAGAAAAACGGAGACAACCTTTTTCATGATTGATGAGATGCCTGGTGCTGCCGGCTTCATGGCCCCCTGCTCAAAGTCGCCCTCTTCAGCCGGCATCCCCGCTCAGTCACTTCTCTTCGAGGAGCCTTTCCATGAGGTCGTTCATGCGCTTGATCATGGCCCGCGGGTCATCGAGCATCCCTGCGGTGACGAGCGCGCTGTCGAAGATTTGCTCGGCGACTTTTCCAGCCAGGGCGGCATCTTTCGCGCGCATGGCTTCGAGGCGGACCATGACGGCGTGTCGGGGGTTGATCTCGAAGTCGGGCTTGCCTTCGGGCATTTCCATCCCGCGGCCGGCCGCATTCATTTGCTTCATCATGCGGCGCATGCTGGCGGTGAGCATTTTGTCGCTTTCGAGGGCGACGGCCGGGCTGTCGGCGAGGCGTTTCGAGACCCGCACCTCGTTGACCCGGTCGGAGCCGAGGGTCTCCTGGAAGAAGCCGGCAAGGGAAATGGCGGCTTCCTGATCGAGCCCCGGCCCGCCAGTTGGCTCCACGTCAATCTCGGCCTTTTCGGCGGGCTTGATGTCTTTTCCGTCGAACTGGCGGAGGTGGCCCATGACAAATTCATCCCATGGATCGGTGAGGAAGAGGCATTCGTAGCCTTTTGCCTTGAGCCCTTCGTAGTAGGGGCTGGTCTCCGCATTTTCGCGGTTTGTGGCGAGCACGTAATAGATTTCCTTCTGGCCATCAACCATGCGGCTGACGTAATCCGCCAAGGAGGTGATTTTTCCCTTTTCGGTGAAGGAGCTTTCGAAGCGGAGCAGCTTGGTGAGCTGGTCGCGGTGGGCGTAGTCGTTGACGGCGCCCTCCTTGATGCAGCTGCCGAATTCCGCGAAGAACCTGGCGTATTTATCAGGGTCGGCGATGGATTCTTCAGCGAGAAATTTGAGGAACCGTCCGGTGAGGACCTTGTTGAGCTTCTGCATCAGCGCCGAGTCCTGCATCGTCTCGCGGGAGATGTTGAGCGGGAGGTCCTCGCTATCCACAACCCCTTTCAGGAAGCGGAGCCAATCGGGGAACAGGCCCTTGGCTTTTGGCTGGATGAGGATCCGGCGGCAGTAGAGGTTGACGTCGGATTCGGACCGCGACATGGCGATTTTTTCCATGTTGTGCTCCGGCACGAAGACGAGGGATTGGATCGAGATCGGAGCGTCCGCGTTCAGGTGCAGCCGGTAGAGCGGGCCGGCGGACTCGTGGGAGATGAAGTGGAAAAATTCTTTGTATTCCTCATCGGTGATCTCGTTTTTGCTCCGGCTCCAGATCGCCTGGACGGTATTGACCTTTTCTCCGTTGAGCTCGATCGGGGCCGAGACAAAATTCGAGTAGCGCTTGATGACGCTCTCGATGGTAAATTTCTCGGCGAACCGCTTCTCGTCTTCTTTCAGGTGGACGACGATTTTTGTCCCGCGCGGGAGGCCGTCGGCGGGCTCCATCTCATAGCCACCTTTTCCGTCGGATGTCCAGCACCAGCCGGGGGCGTCCTCCTCGTAGCTTCGGGAATAGACAGAGACTTTGTCGCCGGCCATGAACGCGGCGTAGAAGCCGACGCCGAACTGGCCGATGAGGTTCGCGTTCCCTTTGTTTTCGGCGAGCAGCTTGAGGAAGGCCTTGGACCCCGAATGGGCGATCGTGCCAAGGTTCTCGATGAGCTCATCGTGCGTCATCCCGATGCCGGTATCCGTGAAGGTGATGGTGTGAGCCGTATCGTCGGTGTCGATGGCGACTTTGAGCTCGGCCTCGGGCTGGAAGACGGGCTTCCCTGACGTCTGGAGGAACTTCAGCTTCTCCAGGGCGTCGGCAGAGTTGGAAATCAGCTCGCGGACAAAAATTTCTTTGTCCGTGTAAAGCGAGTGAATCACGATATCGAGCAGCTGAGAGATCTCGGCTTGGAATTCGTGGCGTTCGGGTGCGGTGGTGTTCATAAGATGGAATGCGGTATCGAGCTCGCCGGAGACTCCTTGTCTCCTTGCTCAGGTGGGCGTTCGTCTCTGTGCTGATAGGAAATCGCTTTCCGGGCGGGTCGGGCGCTTGCTCGTCGCTTCCGACCCAAAGTGGCGTTTCTATGGTCGTTCGATAGCAGGGCATGCCGCAGATGTCGAGCCCCACGTTTGGCTCCTGATCCGCGCGCAGCGCACGAGGGCGGTCGCCCCCGGCCGCCTTGCTGAGCAGCCCGAGGGCGGGCTGCCTCCCTTGATCTATCGTTTGTCGCGCCACCCTCGCTGCGTCCAACTCTCTGACGTGACGGCATGAAGTCATGCAGCAACCGGCGCTGGGCAAACCGAAATAGATGATCCAAGCTACTTCCGCGCCTCGGACAGCAGGGAAACTTTGCCCGAATCGAGATCGTAGCGCGCGACAACGATTTTCAGCTTTCCGCTCTGCACGGCCGCCTTGAGAATGGGCCCCGAGGCCTCGAGCTGCGCGGCGACATGAAGCGCCTGGAAGCGCACTGCGTTTTCAACCGGATCGCCCGCACGGCCCTTGGTCGCCCGCACGGCGGGCTGGATCGCCTTCAACACGGCGCCGATGTGCCCCGGCTCCTTTCCCCCTGCGACGGCGGCGCTGACCGCGCCGCAGCGCTCATGGCCGAGCACCACGACGAGAGGCGCACCCAAACGCGCGATGGCGTATTCGATGCTGCCCAATCCGACAGGATCGACGACCTCTCCTGCCGTGCGGACAACGAAGATGTCTCCCAGCTTTTGATCGAAGATGACCTCGGGGCCGACGCGGGAATCCGAACAGCCGACGATGACCGCAAACGGCTTCTGGCCCTGAGCAACCTTCCGGCGGGCCTCGGCGATCGAGGCGGGGGTCGCCCCGGAAAGACGGCCTCCGACGAACCTCCGGTTGCCGAGCTCCAGCTGGCGGAGCGCCTGATCTGCCGTGACGCCAGCCGGGTCGCTGGCAAAGGAGCTTCCAGAGCCGGACAGGAGGAAGAGCAGGGCCGCAACAAAACCGATGGAGGTGAAAGGAAGTTTCATGACCCTCTATCATTACGCATCATCTCAATCTGCCGCAAGAGGACGCTGGTTGACCCTGATCCGTGCGTGAGCGCAATGAACGGAGGGCGGTCGCCCCCGGCCGCCTTGCTGAGCAGCCCGAGGGCGGGCTGCCTCCCTTGATCTCCCGTTTGTCGAGCCGCACTCCCGGCGTTCCTCATTCTGATGTAATTTGGGATTGAGCCCCCGGCCGGCTCAGGGGTGGAGATCCTCATGATCTGACGCGCACTCGAGGTGGGTGGTCACGAACGCCCGCGGCTGGAGGGATTGCTCGATCTCCTTCTCAATTTCGGTAGCGATGCGGTGGGCCTTGGCCAGGGATTCCCCCTCCGGAAAAACGATGTACAGCTCGACTCCATGAGCATCCCCCATATTCCGGCGCCGCAGGCCGTGATACGTGAGCCCCCGCTGCCGGGTCTCACGGTCGAGAATCCCAAGCAATTGTTTGTGAGCGGCAGGGTCCGCCTGATCCATCAGCCCGGAAAACGCGGATTTCACCAGCCCTCCGCCCGACCACAGGATATTGCAGGCCATCAGAATGCCGCAGATCGGATCAAACGGCTTCCAGCCAGTCGTCAGCACAAGAACCAATCCCACGAGCACGGCCAAGCTGGTCCAGCAGTCGGCAAGCACATGCTTGCCGTTCGCTTCGAGGATGCGCGAGCCGACATGTTGCCTACCGCGCCAAGGGGATGTGAAATCCCGATGGCGGATCAGTTCAGCACGCGGAAGCGACGGGGAGAATCGGGGCTAGCCCGGAATCTTTTGAACGCGCGGCGCGCGGAGCCGGTGGGGCTCGGGGAAGCTCGATCCGACGAGCGGCCGGCAGTAGTTCAGGAACGCGGGAGTCACGTGGTTGCCCTCCGGGATCAAAAATTCGTCCGGCATGTGCCGCGTTTTTCCTGCGACCTCGCAGATCGGGACGAGGTCGTAGGAGGCACCGTAGTTGAGCACCGGGCGGCGGATGACGACCGATCCGTCCACGTTGTCCCACATGGCGTATTGGACGGCGATCTCTCCGACTTCGCGCGCCTCGTGGGCATCGCGGTTGCTGACCACACCAAGGAACGAGCGCTGGAGGTAGCCGAAAGTGTCCGAGCGCACGCGCTTGATTTTGAGCTTCGCCTTCACCTCATCGCCGAGAAGATCCCCCAGTGCTCCGGAGCCTGAGAGCTGGACGTTCCCGTGCGAGTCGCGCTCGATTTCGCTGGAAAGCTTCGCCGCGATGCTTTCGCCCTTCTCGTCCTGGATCCCCTCGGAGACCGCCACGATGCATCGACCGTGCTCCTTGTAGACGCGATCCACATCGGCAAGGAAACGCTCCAGAGAAAATGCGCGCTCCGGCACATAGACGAGGTGCGGGCCGTCATCCACATATTTGCGGGCCAGCGCCGAGGCGGCCGTGAGAAACCCGGCATGCCGGCCCATGATCACGCCGATCAGAACCCCAGGCAGCGCCCGGTTGTCCAGGTTCAGCCCCATGAACGCCTGGGAGACAAAGCGTGCGGCTGATCCGAACCCCGGGCAGTGGTCGTTCACCATCAGATCGTTGTCGATCGTCTTGGGGATATGGATGGCCCGAAAATCGTAATTTGCGGATTCCGCCTGCTCGTTGACGATGCGGACGGTATCTGACGAGTCGTTCCCGCCGACGTAGAAGAAGTAGCGAATGTCGTGCTTCCGCATCGCCTTGAACATGCGGGCGCAGTATTCCTCGTCCGGCTTGTCGCGGGTGGAAAGGAGCCCGGAGGATGGGGTATCCGCGACCTGCTCGAGGTTGTGAGTGGTCTCGCGGGTGAGGTCGATGAAGTCCTCGTCAACGATTCCCCGCACGCCGTGGATCGCGCCATAAACGGCTTTCACCTGGCTGAATTTTCTCGCCTCGAGGGTGACCCCGACGACGCTTTGGTTAATCACGGCCGTGGGCCCTCCGCCCTGCGCCACCAGCACTTTGCCTTCAAGTCTGCTCATAATGGGAACAAAACCTGCCAGCGCACCGGATATTCGGCAAGACAACTTTCCAGATTTTAGCGGCGATTGACTTCCCTGCCGCCCGCGCCACATACTCCGCCCCATGGCCGTCATCGGAATCACGGGCAGCATCGCCTCAGGGAAGTCGACCCTGCGGGATATTTTGGCAGCGCTCCTTCCGGGAGAGGTTTTTGATGCGGATCTGGCCGCGCGGGACTTTTTGGATCACGATCCCGAGGTTTTCAGGCAGGTGAAGGCGGAGGTTTCCGAGGCCGCCTACCGGGAAGATGGATCTGCGGATCGCCAGGAAATCCGTCGGATTGTCTATAGCAACCCGGCCGCCAAGTCCCGGCTCGAGGCGATCCTGCACCCGCTCGTTCGCAAGGCCTGGACAGCGGCGGCCGCCCGGGCCCGGGCCGAGCGCCGGCACCTCATCGTGGATATCCCGCTTTTGTTCGAGACCAACGCCGCCGGGGAATTCGATTTTGTGGTCACCGTCGCCTGCTCGCCCGAGGTTCAGAACGCGAGGCTCGCCGCGCGCGGAATCTCCCCGGAACTCTCGGAGAGGATCCTTTCCTCGCAAATGCCGGCTGCGGAAAAGATTTTGCGGTCCACGCAGGTGATTTGGAACGACGGGTGCCTTGCCGCGCTCGAGGCGCAGGCGAGCGAGCTTGCCTCGCTGGTTTCAAAATCTTTGCCATGAGCTCCTTTCGCGATACGTCCGATGCCTCGCGCATGTGGCTGCGAAGGCAAGCCGCCGTGTCCCTCCTTCTTGGGGCGGCCCTGCTCGGGGCGCTTCTTGTAGCGGGCTACCTCGGATTCGTATGCACATCTGCCGGCCAGCGGTGGGACAACGCGGGGTATGCCGGGCGGTCCGTGATCGTCGGCGAGCTGAAAGCTTACGATGCCGACCTCTTGGGTGAGGTCAGCCGTCGCACGGTGATGATCTCGCTCTGCGGGCTGGTGGTTCTCTCGCTTTTGTTGAGGTGTCCGATCGTTGGGGTTGCCGTCGCGGGCGCTTCCGCAGCGGCGATCTTCGGCGCGGAATATCTCAAGCACATCCTGCCGCGGGCACTCCTGGCCCCGGCAATCGTCCCTGTGCCGGCATACTTTTCTTCGGATACCTACCCGAGCGGCCACACCACGGTTGCAGCATCGCTGGCGCTCGCACTGGTCGTGATCGTCGGACCGCGCCTGAGGCCGTGGCTCGCGGTGCTGGCGGGTGTCATCGGCAGCTCCTACGCCACGGGAGTTCTTTTTCTCGGGTGGCACCGACCATCGGACGCCCTCGGAGGGCTTGCATTGAGCGGGCTTTGTCTCGCGGAGACCGCCGCCATGCTCGTCCTCCTCCACGGGCACCATGCCCCGCCCGTAAAAAGCGCAGCATGGGCGCTCGGAGCCGCCTTGGCGGCGCTCATGATCGGGGCGCTGGCCGCCGCCGTCTTCTCAAAGTCCGGAGAGATTCCGTTCTTCTCGATGTCGGCCGCCATCATCGCCGCCGGGATCGCCCTCCCGGCCTGGCTCGCATTTTCCCTGCGCCACATCTCCTGGCGATCGTTGCGACCTCCGACCTGGCCGCATGGCTGAAAGCTCCCGAAAATGTTGCCGCATTCTGAGATGAGGTCTCGATTTTTCGAAAACAGAAGTTTTTATTGATGCCAGCCGGTTGACCCCGGCACATATTATCCCATTTTCATGATCTATCGCACGCACCATTGCAACGCCCTCCGCGCCGAAAATTCCGGCACCCTTGTGACCCTCAGCGGATGGGTGGCCTCGCGCCGCGACCACGGGGGCGTTATTTTCATCGATCTCCGCGACCGTGAGGGGATTACGCAGGTGGTATTCCGGCCGGAGGAATGCCCGGCGGTCGCGGCGCGTTCGCACGAGCTCCGGGGGGAGGACGTGGTGCGCGTCACCGGGCGCGTCGTTCCCCGCTTGGAAGGAACCGTGAACCCGAGGCTGGCGACCGGAGAGATCGAGATCGTGGCCACCAGCCTGGAAATCTTGAACTCATCCGGGGTTCTTCCCTTTCCCTTGGACGAGCGGATCTCGAACGAGGACCTCCGCCTGACCTACCGCTACCTCGACCTCCGCCGCCCGGAGATGAGCGCAAACCTTCGCCTGCGCCACCGGGTGATCAAGACGATCCGCGACTCCATGGATGCCGAGGGGTTCCTCGAAATTGAGACCCCGATCCTCTCGAAGAGCACCCCCGAAGGCGCACGGGATTTCCTCGTGCCCTCGCGCCTCACTCCCGGAACGTTCTACGCGCTGCCCCAGGCCCCGCAGCAATACAAGCAGCTCCTCATGGTCGCCGGCCTGGAAAAATATTTTCAGATCGCGCGGTGTTTTCGGGACGAGGACCTGCGGGCTGACCGGCAGCCCGAGTTCACCCAGCTGGATGTCGAGGCATCGTTTGTGACGCAGGACGACATCATCGCCCTCATGGAGCGGGTGCTGACTGCGGTTTTCCGCGACGCTGCCGGGGTTGAGATTCCTGTGCCGTTCCCGCGCCTGTCCTGGCGGGAGGCGATGGACAGGTTCGGCAGCGACAAGCCGGACACCCGGTTTGCGATGGAGATCGCAGACCTCGGAGACGTCTTTCGCGATTCCCAGTTCAAGGTGTTCCGCGGTGCGCTGGAGGCGGGCGGGGTCGTTAAGGCGATCAACGCAAAAGGCTTCGCAAAAATCACTGCCGGGCAGATCGAGGCCCTGACCGAGCTCGCCAAGCAGGCCGGCGCACGGGGGCTCGCATTCATCAAGATCGAAAATGGCGAGTGGAAATCCCCGATCGTCAAATTTTTTAGCGATGCGGAGAAATCTGCTTTGACCGAAGTTCTTGGGATTGAGGAAGGCGACCTCATCCTCTTCGGCGCGGACAAATGGGAGGTCGCCTGCGAAACTCTCGGGCGCGTCCGCCTCCGGGTGGCTGCGATCCTCGGGCTGACAAACGACACCGAGAAAAAGAATTTTCTATGGGTTGTCGACTTCCCGCTGCTTGCCTGGAGCGAGGAGGAGCAGAAATGGAATGCCGTCCACCACCCGTTCACCCGCCCGTGCGCGGAGGATGCCGCCTTGGTCGAGGCTGGCGAATACGAAAAAATCCGTGCGGTCGCGTATGACGTCGTGCTGAACGGGGTCGAGATCGGAGGAGGAAGCCTCCGGATCCACGAGCCCGCCCTCCAGGCGAAGATGTTCTCCGTTCTCGGGGTGGATGAGGAAAAGCAGCAGACGATGTTTGGGCACATGCTCAAGGCGTTCCAGCTCGGGGCCCCCCCGCACGGAGGGATCGCCCTCGGCTTGGACCGGCTGGTCATGCTCATCGCAAATGCAGAAAGCATACGCGACGTCATCGCGTTTCCGAAAAACAACCGGGGGGTCGAGCTGATGACCGGGTCGCCATCGGAGGTGGATTTCCGGCAGCTCCGCGAGCTCGAGATTCAAAGCACGAAGAAGCCATCCTGAGAAATCCGCGGCCTGACCCGATGTATCAGCCGCGCCTGACCTACCACAAAGAACCCCCTCGCGCCTCCGCCGGGGAGATCCGGATCCTCCGTGATCTTGCGCTGCACAAGGCCGAGCTCCTTGCCAGCCAAGCCGTCTGCGAGCGGACGCGGCTCTGGAAAAAGCACAATGCGCTCGAGCAGGAGCGCCCGATGCTCCTCGTCTTTCCCGAGGGGAGCTGGGACGAGCTCATCGCCGCCGATAGCAGCCTGCAATGCCGATGCGCCGACCCCGTGCTCCGGGATATCGAGCTGGAGATGCGGAGGGAGCTCTACGCGTTCGAGCACTTCGACACCGACAACGTGCCGTCTCCCTCCCTCGGCGTGCCGAAGGCGATCGGCAATACCGGATGGGGCCTTGACGCGCGCTGGGAGATGAGCGCCGAGGCGCACGGCGCACGGCGATTCGATCCGGTCGTCGTGCAGGAATCGGATCTCGACAAAATGCGGTTCCCGGAGGTTTTTCACGACGAGGAACTTTCGCGCCGCCGCTGGGAGGCGGCCAGCGAGATCTTCGACGGCATCCTCCCTGTCGACCTCTTTGGGATCAAGCACGTCAGCTTCCACCTCTTCAGCCAGTGGACGGCGCTGCGCGGCCTTGAGGAAGTTCTCATGGACCTGATCGCCGAGCCGGAGCTCACCCATCGGGCGATCGCGTTTCTCGCGGAAGGCAACCGGCGGCTTGTCGAGCAATACGAGCGGATGGGCCTCCTCGAGTTCAACCACGACAACGCCTACCACTCGACCGGGGGGAACGGATGGCTTGCCGCCTGCCCCGGCCCGGAGCCGTTGCCCGGAGCGGCTGCGACCCGCGCGCAGATGTGGGCGTCGGCCGAAGCCCAGGAGCTGACAGCGGTCTCTCCAGAGATGCATGAGGAGTTCGCCCTCCAATACGAAAAAGAGCTCCTCAAGCCGTTCGCCTTCACCGGCTACGGCTGCTGCGAGGACATTACCGACAAGTGTGATCTCGTCCTGGATGTCCCGCACCTCCGCAGGATCTCGATCTCGCCGTTTACGAACGTCGCGCGCAGCGCCCCCCGGGTAGGAAACCGTGCGATCTTTTCGTGGAAGCCCAGGCCCATGGATCTCGTCGGAGAGTTTCGCCCCGGGCGAATCCGTTCCTACCTGCGCGAAAACCTCGCCGAATGCCGGAGGGCGGGATGCCAGTTCGAGGTCATCCTCAAGGACACCCACACGTGCGAAGGCCATCCTGATCGCTTCGACGACTGGTGCCGGATCGCCCGCGAAGAGATCAGCCGGGGCTGATCTCTTCTGCGAGAAGCGCATCGTCAAAGCCGGATCGCCCGGCTATCAACTACCAGGTGATCACCCCACATCTCTCCCATGCCTGAAGAGCAAGGTTCCCTCGACCTCGCCCTCGACGAGTGCATGGAGCATGCGGCGGCAGAAGGAATCCTTCTCGGCTCGATGCTCGACCGGCTCGGAAGATCCAGCTTCTGCTTCGCCTCCCTCCTGCTCGCCGTTCCGTTCGTCCAACCGTTCTCTCTCGGCCCGCTCACCATGTTGAGCGGGGTGACATTTATCGTGGTCGGGTGGCAGATGGGCAATGGCCATGAGCGCCCGGTTCTCCCAGCGGCAGCCGCGCGGCTTCGCATCCATGGCAAAGGCTGGGTCGCCGTGCTCCGCCTCTGCAAAAGGATCCTCTCATTATGCAGGAAATTCACGCGCCCCCGGCTGGAATCCTGGGTTTCAGGCCCGCAGGGAAACCGGTTTGTCGGGTGGCTGATCCTCGTCGGGGGCGCCCTCCTTGCCGTCCCTGCTGCGAACCTTCCGTTCAACAATACCCTTCCTGCCCTGATGATCGTTTTTGCATGCATCGGATGGCTCGAACGCGATGGCCTCATGGCGGTTGTCTCGATCGCCTGGGGGGCCACCACGGTTCTGTATTTTATCGCGGTGGCCGTCGCCCTGGTTTTCTTCGGCTCGCAAATCCGGGATTGGATCGGACACCTTTCCATTTTCAGATAGCCGCCCGCGTTTTTCGGTTCTTCCGGGTTTATAGTGGGAAAAGATCCAGCTTTCCGCAGAAGAAGAGTATGCGGATGCAGTAGTTGGGAAAGGAGCCGAAAGCCCCAAGCGTTGGACTTGATGGACTGGCTACAAATGTTCCAGATTTGGACCCGCCTGGGCAATCGGGTGAAATTCTCGAAAATCTCAGGGGTAGGACAGCCTTTGTCTCGTTTGCCTGGTATACCGGGGGCGTGAAACAGGAAAATGACGCCCTCACCCTCGCCAGGACACCAGCATGCATTCTTCCGCTCAGGAACTTTCGCAGGCTGCGTCATTCGGTGCCAGTCAGCTTTGAGGATCCTGTCGAAGCGTGTTCCTGGAGGGCATCGCAGGCTCAGATCTCCCGGCACACACGATTTCCTTACCGCAACCCGCTGCGCACTTGGACTTTCCATCCGCTTCGTTTCCGGCTTTCATGAGGGCTCCCATGTCCGACGACCATAAAAAGCAGCTTCAAGCCCAGCTCTGGAACATCGCAAACACCCTGCGCGGGAAGATGGGAGCGGACGAGTTCCGGGACTACATCCTGGGATTCATCTTCTATAAATACCTCTCCGAGCGGATGCACCTCTTCGCTGAGGAGATTCTGAAGCACGACGGCATCCAGTTCGTCGAGATCGACGAAGCCTCGCCGAAGGGGCAAAAAATGCTCGATGCGATCAAAGAGGAATCGGTCGGGCGGCTGGGCTACTTCCTGAAACCGTCCGAGCTCTTCCACAAGGTGGCGGAAAAGGGCGCGATGAAGACAGACAACTTCATCTTGGAAGACCTTGGCGTCATCTTGAAGCACATTGAGGCCAGCACCATGGGCCACGCTAGCGAGGACGACTTCGAAGGGCTGTTCGAGGACCTCGATCTCGGGTCGTCGAAGCTCGGGAAGACCGAGAACCAGAAAAACGAGCTGATTTCCAAGGTGCTCAGCCATCTGGACAAGATCGACTTTCAGCTGGCCGATACCGAGGCGGACGTCCTGGGTGATGCTTACGAATACCTCATCGGCCAGTTCGCCAGCGGTGCCGGGAAGAAGGCAGGCGAATTCTACACGCCTCAGGAAGTCAGCACCATTCTGGCGAGAATCGTCACCACCGGGAAAAAGCGGCTCAAGAGCGTCTATGATCCCACCTGTGGTTCTGCCTCCCTGCTGCTACGAGTAGCCAAAGAAGTGCCGGACGTGGGCCACTTCTACGGACAGGAGATGAATCCCACCACCTACAATCTGGCGCGGATGAACATGATCCTGCACGGCGTCCACTACCAGCGCTTCGACCTGAAGAACGAGGATACCTTGGAGCATCCCGCGCCGGAGCACGCCGACCTGCGCTTCGAAGCGATCGTTGCCAATCCGCCATTTTCCGCCGACTGGTCAGCCAGCGCCATCTTTGAAAATGACGACCGCTTTAGCGCCTACGGCAAGCTGGCACCCAAGACCAAAGCGGACTTCGCCTTCGTCCAGCACATGGTCCACCATCTGGACACCGGTGCCACCATGGCCTGCGTCCTTCCGCATGGCGTGTTGTTCCGAGGTGCGGCAGAAGGGCACATCCGCCGCTACCTCATCGAGGACTGCAATTATCTTGATGCCGTCATCGGCCTTCCTTCCAATATCTTCTACGGCACAGGCATCCCCACCTGCATTCTGGTGCTGAAAAAGCAGCGTGAAAACCCTGACGACATCCTCTTTATCGATGCCAGCCAAGGGTTCGAGAAAATCGGGAATCAGAACCAGCTCCGCCCTGAGGACATCGACCGCATCGTCTGCACCTACCGGAAACGGGTGAGCATCGCCAAGTTCAGCCACATCGCCGAACGGAGCGAAGTCGCGGAAAACGACTTCAACCTGAACATCCCGCGATACGTTGACACCTTCGATGCAGAGGAAAAAATCGACCTCGCTGACGTTTCCTCAAAGCTCACTGCCTTGGAGGGCGAAATGGCATCCACGAACAAGCAGATCGCCAGGTTCTGTCAGGAACTCGGCATCGCTCCACCTTTCTGATCATGAGCGAAGGAAAGAAAATCCGCAACAGCACGGCCGAGTTCCTCACCTTCACCGCCCAGAGCGGGGAGCAGAGCATCGAGTCCCGCTATGAGGACGGCACCGTCTGGCTCACACAGAAGCTCATTGCCACGCTGTTTGATGTCTCGGTGAAGACCATCAGCGAACATTTCCAAAACATCTTCACCACCGCTGAGCTTGACGAGAGTTCAGTTGTCCGGAAATTCCGGATAGCTGCCGCCGACGGCAAGAATTACGACACCCAGCATTACAACCTCGATGCCATCATCTCTGTCGGCTACCGGGTCAATTCCATCCGCGCCACCCAGTTCCGCCAGTGGGCGACTCGCGTGCTCCGGGACTTCACCATCCGGGGCTACGTGCTCGACCGCAAGCGCATGGAGAACGGCACCTTCCTCGATGAGGACTACTTCGAGCGCCTCCTGGAGGAGATCCGAGAGATCCGGCTCAGCGAGCGGCGGTTTTACCAGAAGATCACGGACGTCTACACCACTGCTGTGGACTACAATCCCCAGGCGCCCACCACCCGCGCCTTCTTTGCCAAGGTTCAAAATAAACTCCACTTCGCCATTCATGGCCACACCGCCGCCGAACTGATCGTCGAGCGGGCGGACAGCCAGCGACCTCACATGGGCCTCGCCAGTTGGGAAAACTCGCCTCAGGGGAAAATCCTCAAGTCCGATGTTGCCATCGCCAAGAACTACCTCGGCAAAGAGGAGCTGGAATCCTTGGGGCGCATCGTCAACACCTACCTCGAGCTCGCCGAAGACCGCGCCCGCCGCCGCATCCCCATGACCATGGAAGACTGGGCGAAGCGTCTGGATGCCTTCCTGGAGTTTGCCGACCGCGCCGTTCTCGCCGATGCAGGACGTGTCACTGCCGAACTCGCCAAGCAGCACGCCGAATCCGAATTTGAAAAGTTCCGCATCGTCCAAGACCGCATCTTCGTCAGCGACTTCGATCAGGAAGTCGCCAAGCTCCAGCAGAAGGAGGGTCAGGAATGAATGCCACGGTGACAAAGACGGTGCCGGAACTGCGGTTTCCGGGGTTTGAGGGGCCGTGGGAAACGAAACGATTGGGAGAATTGTGTTCAACCTTTCGAAGCGGTAGTGGTATCACCTCTGAAGATATTTCCGTTGCCGGACAATTCCCGGTGTATGGAGGGAACGGACTGCGAGGATTCACAAATACCTATACTCATGATGGGTTTTTTTTACTCATCGGAAGGCAGGGTGCGTTGTGTGGGAATATTAACTGCGTAGAAGGAAAAACATTCATTTCGGAACATGCCATTGCTGTGGCTGGTGGCGAGCATACATACACAGCCTGGCTGGCCTATCGACTTGACCACCACAATTTAAACCGACTCTCAGAGTCCTCAGCTCAACCGGGACTTTCAGTTGGGAAGCTGACACAATTAAAGTTCCACGTCCCCGCCCTGCCCGAGCAGCGGAAGATCGCTGATTTCTTAGCGGCGGTGGATGCGCGGCTTCAGCAACTGAGCCAGAAGAAAGCCCTGCTGGAGAAATACAAGAAGGGTGTGATGCAACAGCTCTTCACCCAAGTCCTGCGATTCAAAGACGACCACGGCAAGGATTTTCCAGATTGGGAGGAGAAGACGTTGGGCGAGGTTGCCGAAATAAAGACTGGCCCATTTGGCTCCACTTTGCATCAAAGTGACTACGTGGCAGATGGAACTCCCATTATTACCGTGGAGCATCTGAGTAACTACGGACTCGTTCACAAAAATCTGCCATTGGTCTCTGACGATGATAAAAAGGTTCTTCCGCAGAATTTGTGAGGATTTGAGGAAGTTGGAGGCTCTTGTTGAGTAGCCGGGGCACGGCGGCGGCATCCAGATCCAATCCGGCATAACTCGCTTCGCTCGGCCTACGGCACTTATTCC
>Ga0194058_10000046_pt1 | contig 40051 bp, 36 predicted proteins | sample SepL4417m_MetaG_FD_155490 | JGI IMG/M metagenome (GOLD analysis project Ga0194058, IMG submission 155490) | Anoxic zone freshwater microbial communities from boreal shield lake in IISD Experimental Lakes Area, Ontario, Canada - Sep2016-L442-17m | ecosystem: Environmental > Aquatic > Freshwater... | reverse complement strand
GTTGATGACCGGTGTGCTGATCCTTCCCCAGCGCCAAACGGCCTTGGTTGCCAAGCAGGCCATCGAGATCGATCTGTTGTCCGATGGTCGGTTCGTGCTTGGTGTTGGCACCGGTTGGAACCATGTTGAGTACGAATCGTTGGGCACCGAGTACCGCAACCGCGCTCGGCGGTTCGATGAGCAGATCGAGCTGTTACGTCAGCTCTGGGGCGCTCCAGTAATCGACTACACGGGCCGCTATCACCGAGTAGATCGCGCTGGTTTGCTGCCGTTGCCGCAACGCCAGATTCCTATCTGGTTCGGTGGTGGTTCCGACGCAGCGATGGCTCGTGCCGCAGCAGTGGGTGACGGGTTCTACTTCGGTGCGGCAGGTGGCCGTATTGAGGCAGCGCTCGAACGCTTACGGACAATGCTTCATGAGCGCGGTCGTGACTCGGTCACGTATCCGGTGGGTGCGCAGATCCACACGGGTCGCGGCGTCGAAAAGTGTGCGGCCGAAGCGGCCGGATGGAAAGCCGTTGGAGGCACCCACCTCTCAGTGAGCACGATGTCGTCGAAGATGTTGGGGGCAACCGACCGGCCGTGCTCGACAGTGGATGAGCATCTCGCGCTGCTCGAAGAATCGCTGCAGATGCTGCGCTCGCTGTAGCGGCGAAGGCCTGAGTGAGAGCCGAGCGAAGGCCTAGCGAACCGAGCGCATCGGTGGGCGCTCGTCGAGGTTCAATGGTTCGCCCACGCCGTTGGGGCGAAGGAGAGCAAGTTGCTGATTGGCGAACGCTTTGTCGGCGCCAACGCGAGTGAGCAGGGTGGCCATCACCTCGGCTGCTTGCACGCCGAGACGGTCGAGCGTTTGATGGCGATGGTGACGTTCGCCAACATCGACCTGCGCGATTGCTGCGGCGCCGAAACGCTCGGCCACATCGGCCAGCATCGCAATCTCTACACCCCAGCCCTGCACGAACGGAATCTGCTCGATAGCGCTGCGTCGCCCGGCGAACTCGCCGCTGAGCGGCTGATGCAGCCCGGTGAGTTCGGGGAGGAACAAGCTGAGCAGTGGGCGGGCCACAAGTTCGGTGGTGCGACCGCCACCGCCGAGATCGGTGGGGCGGTGATAGCTGGCCTTCACGAGCGCCACATCGGTGGTGGTGAGCAGCGGCATGAGCAAGCGGAGAACCCAGCTTTGCTCGACACTGGTGACGTCGCCATCGCACCACAAAATGAAATCGCCGGTGCTTGCGGCCACCGTGGCCCACAGGGCATTGCCCTTGCCCCGCCCTTCGCCGTAGACATCGTTGACCGTATTCACCGACACAACGGTTGCGCCGTTGGCGGCTGCGATAGCCGCCGTGTCGTCGGTTGAGTTGTCGTCGAGCACGATGAGTTCGTCGACCAAGCCGTGGGTATCGACCAGTGTCGTGCGCAACATGTGCACCAGTTCGCCAATGGTGGCTGCCTCGTTTTTGCACGGCAGGCACACGCTGATGGTGCGCGTTCCTTTGGCCTGAAGCGCGTCGCTCATGGTGAACGATGATGCATCGAATGTGCGCACGGGACTCACGTCGCTGAGGGTAGATGGACTCACGACCAATAACCTCGCTGAGCGTGGAACTGTTTGCTGTGATTAATGCCTCGCCCGACTCGCTGAATACTGACTCGATCGTTTCGGGGGTGGAACAGGCAGTGAGCCGAGCGCGCAAATTGCTGGCCGATGGCGCCGACGGACTCGACCTTGGTGGCCAAGGCAGCACCGACTCGGCAACCGTGGTGGGCTGGGAAACCGAGTGGAAGCGACTTGAGCACTTGGTGCCTGCTCTGGCTGCGCTGGGCACCCCGCTCAGCGTTGATACCTGGCGCCCGCAAGTGGCGCGGCGAGCGATCGAGGCTGGTGCCACGGTGCTCAATGCGGCCGATGGCATGCAGACCGACGAGATGTGGGAGGTTGCGGCCGAGTTCGACGTGCCGATTGTGTTGCCGTTCTTGAGCGGCCCCAACCCTCGCGAGATGCAGCACGTTCAGGCCGACCCGGTAGACACACTGATCGAGTTCTTTGAAGCTCGCCTTCTCGACGCCGATCGATTCGGGATGCGCCATCGTTGCATCATCGATCCGGGTACTGGCTTTGCTCCCAGCAACTGGGCTTGGGAAGACCGCTACGTGTATCAAAAGCGGGTCTACAGCAACCTTGATCAGTTGCGTCGTTGGGACCTGCCGCTGTACATCGCGTTGCCATGGAAAGACACGCCGCAACATTGGGAACTGATGGAGATCGTGTTGCGGCAACGGCCCGAGTACGGCCGTGTGCATTATCCCGATCAGGTGCGCGCGCTCGAGCGAAAGCTCGGCCTGATCGATTAGTGGTGGGTCAATCACGAGTGATCGATCAGTACAGATCGGCCAGCGGCCCGAGTGGAGTGATGTCGTCGGGAGGCAACGTTGCCTGCCAGTTCTCGGGGCACAGTTCGGGGGCCACTTCGGTCAATGGGGTGAGCACGAAACGACGCTCGCCATACCGCGGGTGCGGGATCGTGAGCTCGGGGCTGGTGATCGTGATGTCGTCGAAGAACAACAGGTCGACGTCGAGCGTGCGCGGGCCCCAATGCACCACGCGCTGACGCAGCGCGAGTGACTCGATGCGCTGGCAGCGGCGCAACATCGCGAACGGGTCGAGCGATGTCTCAACCGCCACAACCATGTTGAGATAGGCACCCTGATTCTCGGGGCCGCCAACTGGGGCGGTCTCATACACCTGCGACTGCCCGATGAGCGTGTTGCCGAGTTCTTCGACAGCGAGCTTGAGGTAGGCAACTCGGTCGCCAAGATTGGTGCCCAACGCGATGACGGCGCGGTGACTGGTGCGTGCCGGAATCTGTAGGTCGGCGCGGGTGCGGCGAATGCGCACGGCGGTGTGCTGGAGATCTTCGGGGATTGGCGGGCGCAGTTTGCGAACAATGACATCGACCGCTTCGACGCGATCGAAGGTGAGTGCGTCTTCGGCGATGCGGTGCACCAAACGTTCGAGAAGTTCGTCTTTGGATTCGCGGGCGATTGCTGCTGCGCGCTGGGCGACCATTCCGTAGTGCGCGGTGTCGACGAGGTCGTCGCTGACGCCAGCGTCGCGAAGGTCGCCCTCGAGGATGATGTCGAACTCAAGCGGTTGTGCCGCCTCGCGTTCGTGCGCCAGAACACCAACGACGGTCATCACGCGAAGGCCGGTGATTTCGATCTTGTCCATGCGGAGTCCTTCGTACATGAGGAGCGGGTGTCTATTGAACCCGATTGCGGTGAGATTGATTCCAAACCGACGCACAGAAACTAACGGTCAGTTTTTCGGTGTTGACGGTTGAGTCACGTGTCTCGCGGTGAAAGGTGTCTCAGGGACCGCGGGTTCAGCGAGGAGTTAGGCAACGGCGATTCCGTGACGAAGGACTTCGTATTGGCGCTTGGGGTCGTTGGCTGCGGTGGTGTTGGTGGGGTCTGCGCCGTTACGGATGATCGAGCCGGTCGGTGCATATTGCACGATGTAGCTCTTGCGAACCTGATCGGTGCGGTTGGGCCCGGTGCGATGCGGCGTGAGCGATGAGAACACCACGATGCTGCCGGCCGGGGCCTCTACTGGAATGGCGTCTTCGAATGAATCGAAGCAACTCAATCCGTATGGACCCACCGCATGCTCGAGCGTGCCGACCCGATGCACGCCAGGGGCAACCCATGGGCAGCCATTGTCGACGGTGGCGTCGGTGAGCGGTACCCAGCAGGTTAGGTATTGCTGAGGCTCTACGTATGCGTAACCGTTGTCTTGATGCCATGGAAAGTCGCGCACGGGCTCGGGCTTTTTGTAGACAGCTTGGTCCCAGTACATGCTCACGTTGTCGCCGATGAGATCGCCCGTGACGCCAAGGAGAGAATCGTGCCGAGTGAACTCGCGGCACACCTCGTTACGCGCCACGAGATGCACAGTGAACGTAATTGCATCTGCTTTGGCGATGAAGAAGGTCTCGTCGGGTTGGGTGCGCAAGAACTCAGTGCCCTGTTGTTCGAAGGGGTCGATGGCCGCAGTGAGCGTTGCCAATGTCTCAGACGAGAACGCGTCTTCGACGAGACAGTAGCCATCGCGGTCGAACTGCTCGATCTGCGCCGTAGACAAAAACGTGTGGCCGTTGGTGGTGTTCGTTGAGCGCCATGCAAACGATTCGTTGAACGGGTGCAGCTTCATGATGTCGTCAGCGTAGGGGTTTGTCGGGGGAGGCGATCGAGCGCAGCGTTTGCCTCTACTCCAAGAAGAGCAACTATCGAATGAAGGCTCATCCACGTGATGAGTCCGATGACCGATGCGAACGTGCCGTAGACCGGAGCCGCATTGGTGATCGCGTGCAGCACCACGGTGGCTCCGAAGACTTGCAGCACCGAGAAGCTCAGGCCAGTGCCCACTGCGCCAGGTATGAGTTGGCGCCGTGTGAGGTGTCGGGCGGTGAGCACTCGATAGCTGACAGCGACGACGGCCACGTTGATGATCACAGCGCTCAGCACCAACAGGATTCGGTTGAGCCATGAGACACCGCTGACGCCGATGATTCCGGTGACGATGGCGGTGCCGATTTGCGCCAAGCCCACCACACCAATAGCGAGCAGCGCGCGTAGGCGGCTTGACGCAATAGTTGGTCGCTGATGGTCGGGGACCTCCCAAATGTCGTTGATTGCAATCTGCGCAAACACGAACGTCTTGGTGCCAGCCCACAAGCTGCCACCGATTCCTACGATGAGCACCACAACGTTGCCGTGAAGATCGGCCGGGTTCACGCTCAGGGTCTGGCCGATGATTGGAATGTTGGCGAGCGCCGAGTTGATAATGCGATTGCGTAACCCTGGATCGCCTTGCAACACGAATCCCAAAATGGTCGTGAGCGCAAGCAGCAACGGAAAGATCGACAGGAATCCGTAGTGGGCAAGCAGTGCGGCGTGGCGCCCGGTGCGGTGCCTCCGGAAGCCATCGATGCCGTCAAAAACGAAATCGATTGTTTTTGAGCGACTTCGAAGTCGCGTTGCGAACGCACGGCTTGTCCACGCGGGTTTCGTCTGTTTGTCGCGCGCGGCCATCCGGTTCACAATAGTGCTCACCCAGCGGTGTACGTTCTTACCTGCATGGGGATGTTCGGACGGATGAGGGGATCCGAGCCTGCGCGGCGTGCGCAACGCGCCTCGCTTGGCTTCGCAGTCATTGTCGCGCTCGTTGTCGCGTTCAACCTTTGGCCCTTGCCTTGGGGTGGTGCAGTGCGCGGGCTTGTGCTCGGAATGTTGAATGCGCTGTTGGCTATCGGGCTGGCGCTTGTCTATCGAGCCAACCGCGTACTCAACTTTGCGCAGGCCGACCTCGGCTCGGTGCCTACTTCGTTCGCCGTCGCTCTCGTGGTCTTCTCGCATTGGCCGTATCCATTGGGCTTTGTTGTCGGCTTGGTGATTGCGGTAGCTCTTGGCGCAATTGTTGAGTTGGTGATCGTTCGTCGCTTTCGTAACGCATCGCGACTTGTGCTCACTGTCGCAACGTTGGGCATCACTCAGGTGCTCGTGCTGCTCGGCATCTTGGTACCGCGTTGGTGGGGCAAGAATGCGGCCTCGCAGCGCTTGCCACAGATGTTCCCGTGGAAGCTCGACATCGGGCCGTTCCGCCTTCTCTCAAACGACTTTGTTGCGCTGATCGTTGCACCAATCGTGATGGTGCTTGTTGCGTTGTTCCTGAACCGCACCCGAATCGGCGTTGCAGTGCGCGCATCGGCCGAGCGCAGCGACCGAGCCAACATGCTCGGTATTCCCGTGGCGCGGTTGTCCACCGTGGTGTGGGCGTTGGCTGCGGCCTTGTCATTTGTGGCCCTGTTCCTTCGCGCCGGAATTCTTGGCGCACCTATCGGCAGCGCTTTCGACGTCACCAACTTGTTGTTCGCTCTCGCGGCCCTTGTGATTGGTCGGCTGCAGCATCTCGCAACGGTTGCTATCGCCGGAGTTGCCATCGGATTTCTTGACTACTGGGTCACGTGGCATGCGCAGAGCCCACTTCTAGTCGTGCCGATGGTCTCGGCCGTGGTGCTTGTGGTCTTGCTGTTCCAGCGCCGCTCGGTGAGCCGTAGCGACACCGACGCGTCCTCGTCGTGGCGCGGTTCGGAAGCGGTTCGACCACTCGATGCTGCGGTCGCCCGATTGACTCCGATGCGCATCGTTCGCTGGGGCGGGGCAACGCTGCTTGCCGCTGCGCTGGTGCTTCTACCGCTGACGCTGCGAGTCGACCGCTTGATTCAACTCACCGAGGTCATCGTCTTCGTCGTCATCGGGCTGTCGCTGATGGTGCTGTCCGGTTGGGCCGGTCAGATCTCGCTCGGCCAGATGGGGTTTGTGGCGGTTGGTGCCGCAGTCAGTGCGCTGTGTACTTCGCGTTGGCACGTTGATCTGTCGTTGGCGCTACTCGCTGGTGCATTGGCCGGCGCCGTCGCTGCATTGCTCGTTGGCTTGCCGGCGTTGCGGCTGCAAGGCTTGTACCTTGCTGTGACCACGCTGGCGTTTGGCCTCAGTGTGTCGTCGTGGTTGCTGAACGATCGCTTCTTCGGGTGGATCCCGAATACGCGGCTCAAAATCGATCCGCTGTTTGGTCGCATCAACGTCGACACTCCAACTCGGTTCTATGTGTACTCGATGATCATCTTGGCGCTGATCATTCTTGTGGTGCGCGGCATTCGCCGTTCTCGCTCAGGGCGGGTCATTGTTGCGCTGCGCGATAACGAGCGTGCGGCGCAGAGTTTCTCGGTGGCCACCGTGCGATCCAAGCTTGCGGCGTTCATGCTCAGTGGCGCAATCGCCGGCGTGGCCGGCGGTCTGCTGGTGCATTCAAACCACGCATTCAGCCTGTCTCAGTACTCGGTGGGCGAAAGCTTTGGAGTCTTTACGGCTGCCATCATCGGCGGGCTTGGCTCGATCACCGGCGTCATCATCGGTGCCGTCTACGCCCGAGGCTCGTTGCGTTTGCCGTCTATCGAATGGAGGCTGTTGTCTACGTCGGTGGGCATGATGTTCATTCTGTTGGTGATGCCCGGAGGACTTGGTAGCCAGGTCACCAAGCTGCGTGACCTGCTCGCAAAGTACTCAATGGGGCGTCGCAATGTTGCTGAGACGCCAGCCGCCGCAGCGATCGAACCGGCGAGTCCGACAGAACCGCAAGCCAACTCCGAGGTGCAGGCATGATGAAAGCGTTCCTCGAAGGGTTCAGGCATCCGATGGTGTGGCTGCGCACCATCTGCGGAGGCGAGTCTGCCTTTCCGCTCATCATCCTGTTTGGGCTCAATGCCGTCGACGAACTCGACCGCACAGCGTTTGGCATCTTGCTGCCGAACATCCGCAAGGAATTCAACATCAACCTCACGACGGCACTCGCCCTTGTGGCTCTGGCCTCAATCGCCGCGCTGGCATTGCAGGTGCCTATCGCTCAATACGCCGACCGCTCAAAGCGCATTCCGCTTGCCATCATTGGCGCACTGGTATGGGGTCTCTTTAGCGGTATGACCGGCCTTGCCATGGGCGTTGTCGTGCTCACCATCGCCCGGTCGGGCTCGGCCATCGGTAAGGCAGTCGTCGACCCCACCCACAACTCACTGTTGGCCGACTACTACCCAATCGAAACTCGTAGCCGGGTGTTTAGTGCTCACCGCGCAGCGAACGCGGTGGGGTCATTTGTGGGTCCGCTGGCGGCCGGCCTGCTGGCGTATTACTTCGGATGGCGCACACCGTTCTTCGTCTTCATGGTGCCCACCATCATCTTCGCCGTGCTTGCGTTCAGAATGCGTGAACCCATTCGCGGACGCTGGGAACGGGCGGCAACGGGTGCCTCAGAAGAAGTAATCAACACTGAAGAAATTCCGGCGTCGTTCGCCGAGAGTTGGCGCACCGTTCAAAAAGTGCAGAGCCTTCGCCGCATCTGGTGGTCGCTTCCATTTCTCGCGACAGCGCTCACCGGGTTCGTCACCCTTGCGTCGGTGCTGTACGACCGAGAGTTCGGTCTTGGCGAACGCGGTCGCGGGTTTGCCGCTGCAATAGCCGAACCATTTCAGCTTGTGGGCATCGTGCTTGGCGCTCGGTTTGTTACCCGCCACTTCATGAACAACATGAAGGGCCTCATTCGTTTTCTGTCGTGGATCGCCATCGGCACCTCGGTGGTTCTCGTGGCGTTCGCACTGTCGCCCAACATCGGCACGGCAATCGCAATGAACTGTGTGATCTCTGCGGCGCTTGCCACCTTGGGGCCAGGCATCTTGGTGGCGTTCTCGCTGGCTATTCCGGCCCGTGCACGTGCCACCGGATTCAGCGTCGCATCGTTGTGGGTCATCCCGGGTCTCATCGTTTTGCCGCTTATTGGGTGGGTCGCCGACAAGTGGAACGTGCGCGTCGGCATGTTGGTGATGGTGCCGCTGTTCATCATCGGCAGCCTCATCTTGCGCAGCATCGCCGATGTCATCGATGCCGACATCGCCCAGGTGTGGCGTGCCGCCGCTGCTCGATCAGAGGCGTTGTATCAGCGCCGGGCGGGCGAGTCCGATCTGTTACTCGTACGCGGCGTCGATGCTGGCTACGGCGGACGTCAGGTGCTGTTCGGCGTCGACATCGATGTGAAAGAGGGCGAGATCGTGGCGTTGCTCGGCACCAACGGCGCCGGTAAATCAACCTTGCTGAAGGCCATCAGCGGAATCGTCGAAGCCGATCGCGGGGCCGTGGTGCTCGATGGCCGCGACATCACCCACGCTCCGCCAAACGAGATCGCGGTGTTGGGTATCTCGCAGATGCCGGGCGGAGCCGGTGTCTTCGGCTCGTTGTCGGTTCGCGAGAACCTGCAATTGGCCGGATGGACCCAGCGAAGCAAGAGTGACAACGTAGAGACCAGCACCGCCGAAGTGCTCGAAATGTTCCCGATTCTGCAGCAGCGCCTCGAGGATGCGGCGGCCAACCTCAGCGGTGGCCAACAGCAAATGCTTGCGCTTGGTATGGCGTTTATCGCCCGCCCGCGCGTGCTGCTCATCGACGAGCTGTCGTTGGGGCTTGCTCCCATCATCGTTGGCCAACTGTTGCCAATCGTCGAGCGCCTTGCCGCTAGCGGCGTTGCCATCATCATGGTTGAGCAAAGCGTCAACGTGGCGTTGTCGGTGGCCAAGCGCGCCTACTTTCTCGAGCGCGGCACCGTTCGATTCAGCGGTCCAACCGCCGATCTGCTTGCTCGTCCCGATCTGTTGCGATCGGTGTTCCTCTCGCATGCCAGCGTTGGCGAGTCAGTAGTGCAGGCGCCTGCCGCCGCCGAGGGCGAACCTCCGGCGCTGAAGGTCGACGGCATGATGCGCTCGTTCGGCGGTATCCGCGCGGTTGACAACGTTTCGTTCGAGATTGCGCCGCGCGAAATTGTTGGCATCATCGGTCCTAATGGCGCCGGCAAGACAACGCTGTTCGATCTCATCTCGGGCTTTACGCCAACCGAGGTTGGTCGCCTTTTCTTGGGCGGCAAAGAGGTCACCGAGGCCTCGCCCGCAGAGCGAGCCGCTTCGGGTCTCGGTCGCAGTTTCCAAGATGCCAAGTTGTTCCCCGAGCTCACTGTCAGCGAAACGCTTGCGGTGGCAACCGAGCGATTCGTGAAGAGTCGCAGCATGTTTGCCGCTGCGCTTCGCTTGCCGCAAACCTTCGACTCTGAGCAAAAGGTGGCCGAGCGAGTCGAAGAACTGCTCGAACTGATGGGCCTCACTCAGTATCGGCAATCGTTCATTCGAGAGTTGTCTACCGGCACACGTCGCGTGGTCGATCTCGCGTGCCAAGTGGCGCATCGTCCCACGGTGATTTTGCTCGACGAACCGTCGTCGGGAATCGCTCAACGCGAAGTAGAAGCGCTCGCTCCGGTGCTCTTGCGCTTGCGCGCCGAGATGGGCGCAGCCCTGGTCATCATCGAGCACGACATGCCGCTGATCAGTTCGATCTCTGATCGACTCATCGCGCTTGACCAAGGCGCAGTAGTCACCACGGGCACGCCCAGCGCGGTGCTCGAAGATCCACGAGTGGTCGAGAGTTATCTCGGCACCTCAGCTGTGGCAATAACCAGATCCGGAACATAATCCGATAACAAGGGGGAAGCTCATGCAACCAGTAAGTGCAGAAAGTGAAGCCAAGAAATCCACCACCCTGAAACGATTCGGGCCCGTTATTGGTCTCGTCGCAGCGGTTGGTATCGGCGTCGGAGCGCTGGTGATTTCGGGTGGCAAAGATAACAAGGTCGCTGCCCCTGTCTCCACCGAAGCCGCTGGCTCATCGTCTACGCCAGGCACCGGCGCTGCTGGCGTCATCACCTATCCCATGAACTTCACGCAGGCCAAGGAGGCTGGTGTCACCGTCGACTGGGGTAAGCGTTGCGACACCACCACCGGCAAGGTTGCTGTTCCCGACTTCTTCGCCTCGCCGTGTTATGTGCCGTTCACCGGTGACAACGGTGGCGCCACCGCCGAGGGTGTCACCGCCACCGACATCACCATCGTGATGTATCAAGGTCTGCCCGGCGATCCGATCATGGCCTACATCACCGACGCCGTGCAGGTGTCCGACACCAATGACCAGTCCACCGAGACGATGCAGAATCTCATCAAGTACTACGAGACGTACTACGAGACATATGGGCGCCATGTGAAGTTCGTGCCGTTTGTTGGCACGGGCACCGCGCTCGACGAGACTGCCGCGCGTGCCGACGCCGTGCGCATCGCCGAAGAGATCAAGCCCTTCATGGTGTGGGGCGGTCCAAACCTCACCAGTGCGTTCGCTGATGAGCTTGCGGCTCACAAAATCTTGTGCCTGAGCTGTACTCCTAGCCAGCCTCACGACTTCTACACACAGCGAGATCCCTACGTGTGGGGCATCGGTGGTAGCGGCGATCAGGCCCAAATTCATGAGCTTGAACTGATTAAGAAAGAACTCGTCGGCAAGAACGCAACACATGGTGGCCCCGATTTCGTGAACAGCCCCCGCAAGTTTGGGTCGCTCTACATCGAGAGCAGCGCAAGTTCGAAGATCTCGAACGACCAGTTCCAAAAGGGAATGGTCGATGCCGGTGCGCCAGTAGCCGAGACAGTTGCATACGAGCTCAACCCGGGCACCATTCAGCAGTCTGCATCGCAGGCCATCGCTAAGTTCAAGGCGGCAGGCGTCACCACCATCGTGTTCGATGGTGATCCCGTTGCGCCTCGTGACTTCACCAGAGAAGCAACAGCGCAGGGTTACTTCCCCGAGTGGTTCATCGGTACTTCGGCATTGGTCGATGTGAATGCGTTCGCTCGTACCTATGACCAAGAGCAGTGGAAGCATGCGTTTGGTTACACGTCGCTGTCGGCTCGTCTCGCCCCTGAGACCACGGGCGCCTATGCGTTGTATACGTGGTTCACCGGCAACGCTCCGCCAGCCAAGGACACGATCGCGTTGATCGCTCCGTTCCCCGCGGTTTTCTACGCAGTGCTGCAAGGCCTAGGCCCCAATCTTTCGCCGAAAACTTGGAAGGACGCATTGTTCAATGCCAAGCCAACCCGCTCGGCTATTACTCAGCCATCGTTGTCGTGGGGTGACCAAGGCATCTGGGCAATCCACGACGACTATCACGGTGTCGACGACGCCACGATGATCTGGTGGGACCCAACGGCAACCGGACTCGATGAGATCCGCAAGCCCGGCGTGGGTATGTACCAGTTCGTCGATGGCGGCAAGCGCTACCTTCCGGGCCAGTGGCCCACCACCGACAAGTTCTTTGATCCAACAGGTGCCGTCACGATGTACGACAAGGCGCCAGGTGACGAGAACGCTCCCACGTATCCGAGCCCAGCGGGCTGATTACTGAAGTCCTCACAACAGAGCGGAGCGATCATCTTGATCGCTCCGCCTTTGTTGTTTTCAGGGCTCAGTGAGTTGCCATTCGATGGTCGGCTGCCCTGCTGCGGCCAATGCGGTGTTGATGCGACTAAACGGATTGCTGCCAAAGAACCCGCGGTGCGCCGACAGCGGTGACGGGTGCGCTGACTCGATGATGGTGTGCCGCGATGTGTCGATGAGCACCGATTTCTTACGCGCAGCATTGCCCCACAACACGAACACCACGTGTTCGCGTTTGTTGTTCACGGCGCGAATGATCTCGTCGGTAAACGTCTCCCAACCCTTGCCCTGATGGCTCGCTGGTTCGGCCGCTCGCACCGTGAGTGTTGCATTGAGCAGTAACACCCCCTGAGCTGCCCACGACTCAAGACTTCCGTGCGAAGGCATCGCGACGCCGATGTCGGTTGCGAGTTCTTTGAAGATGTTTGCCAGCGATGGCGGGATGGCTGTGCCGTGCCCCACCGAGAAACTCAATCCGTGTGCCTGGCCGGCGCCGTGGTACGGATCTTGGCCAAGGATCATGACCCGCGCGCTGGCACACGGCGTGAGTTGTAGCGACGCGAGCACCTCGGCCGGGGGTGGATACACCGTATGGGCTTCGCGCTCTTGGGCCACGAAGGTCTGCAATGTATGCCAGTAGGGCTTGCTGGCTTCAGCGCGAAGCAGAGGGTCCCAGTCACTTGGCATTGCTGCAAGTGTTACCACCGCAGCCCGAGCGCGAAAGAACCCGGCCCCTCAGCGCCGGGTTCTTTCGAAGTACCTCAGGAGCGAGTCTCAGCCGTCGCTACTGTGGCCACCACTTTTGACGGAGCCGGTGGTGCTGCCACCAGTGTTGCTGCCGCCCTTGTTGCTGTTCGAGTGGCTGACACTGTCGTCGATGCTGCTCGATGTGACGCTGCTCGATGTGACGCTATTGTCGTCGCCTGACTCAACTTCTGATTGGTCGTCGGCCGCGTCATCGTCGTCGATGCTCGACGAGGGAGCCGTGCCATCGATGATGCCGTCGTCGTCGTTGCTGTCGTCGTTGTCGTGGATGCTCGATGAAGGCACAGCGCCGTCGACACTGCTGCTGGTGCTGTCATCATCAGCGTTGTCGTGGATGCTTGATGCGGGCATTGTGGGGTCCACGCTGCCCGGCGTGCTCACGGGAGACTCTGGAGCATCTGTTGTTGCCGTGCTCGATGTGGTGATGGCTGGGCTGTCCTCGAACGCGCGGTTGGTTGCCGAAGCAATTCCGGTGATGCCGAGCACGGCCGCTGCGCTGAGTGTGAGAGCGATGGTGAGCCGGCGGTTGGCCCTTATTGAAGTTCTCATTGGGTCCTTCTTTCGATTGTTTGGAGATGACACGCCTACCGATCAGCTGCGGTTTGGTTGTGTCCAAATATTTCTGAAGCTTGGCAGTGGTGCCATAACGCCAAAAAAGCATGAGCGCACGGTGAACGTGCGCTCATGCTTTTTGGCGAATTGTGTGGGTCGTGTGCGCCGAGGGTTTACGACTCGGTGGCCAAGGCCACAAGGTGGCCGTCGGGGCCAATCGAGAAGTCGAGGTGCGACGTATTCCCAATGGTGTTGAACAACGTTGGGCGACACGTAATTCGCACGCGCTTGGACGGGGGGTCGACGACGCAGTCGTGATCTGCGAAAGCCGAGTAGGAAACAATCGTGAGCACGCCGTCTTGGAGGTGCACTGTGGCCGTCCCACCAGACGACGACACCGTGGCATCTTCGATGAAGTTGGTTGGCACCGACGAACTTGGCGTGGGCGCTGCGCTTGTGGTGGGGGGAACAACTGGTGCCGACGTGACGACGGGAACGGCAGGCGGCGCTGTTGTGGCCGGAGCCGGAGTGGTGGTGTGGCCGTGAGGCACGGTGTGTGCTGTGGTGGTGGGCACGTCGATTGGGCTTGGCGTGGTTGAGTCAGTGCCGGTCTGTGGAGCGGTTGATGGGGTGCTGCCGTTGGGCGTGTTGCCGTTCGGTGTGTTGCCGTTGGGCGTATTGCCGTTGATCGTCGGCGTGCTGATCGCGGTGCTCGACGACGTTGTGTTGCCGTTGCTTACTGTGCTTGCGACCGTGACCACAGCGTCGTCGCCTCCACCGCTTGCGGGTACCAGGCGCGAGCTCGATGGTTGCTGATATGCGGCGGCGGCGAAACCAATGATCAGGGTCACACCGAGTGCGCTCACAACTGCCGCGGCGCGACGTCGCTTGGCGACACCCACGCGCTGTTGTAACGCAAGATATGCGCTGGCTTCGTCGGGGCCGTGGCCGCCAAGTCGCTGCAGTTGATCCCGCAGCACCGAATCGTCGAACTCATTCATGGTGTACTCCTTCACCCAGTTGCCCGCGCAACGTGGATCGGCCTTGATGCAAATGAAACTTCACTGCGCCCTCTGAGATCCCGAGCGTTGCTGCTGTTTCAGCGACGGACAGGCCGTCGACATAGAACAGTGCGAGAGATAACCGTTGTTGGCGCGGCAGGCCTGCGAGCATTGCCGCGACTTCGTCGAGTTGGGGGGCTTGTACTTGTACTTCTGGCTCTGCGCCGAGGCGGTCGACGACTCGTTGCTTGCGTGACTCACGGCGATGTTCGTCGCGCATGTTGTTGATAGCGACCCGGCGGATCCAGCCCACGGGATCGTCGTACGACATGATCGAACGCCACTTCAGGTGAGCTTTCACGAACGCCACCTGCACCGCATCGGCAGCGATTTGCTCGTTGCCGCATGCCACGGTGAGAGCGCGAACCAGACGCCCGTGATGGGCGCGAAAAAGAGATTCGAGATCGTCGACCATTCGTATGTCGTTCATCATCGTGATAGTCACCGGGGAAGACACGCCGCTCGAGCGCGTTCGGTTTGGTTGACAGCCAACGTACAGTCAAACCAATGCCGCTGCGTCGACTCTCCACTCTGCCCCGATCCAATCTCGCCACCCTGCCAACGCACCTTGAGCAGGGCCCACAGTTCGAGGATGGACCTCGGTTGTGGATCAAACGCGATGACCTCACTGGCCTTGGGGCCGGGGGCAACAAGGCCCGCAAACTCGAGTATTTGTGCGGTCAGGCGATGGCCGAGGGCGCCAATTGTCTGGTCACCGTGGGAGCCGGGCAATCGAACCATTGCCGTATGACTGCTGCCGCAGGTGCCCGGCTGGGGCTCGAAACGCACTTGGTGCTGTCTGGCGATCGCCCCGACACGCTTGTCGGTAATCAGCTGCTCGCGCACCTTTTTGGTGCTCATCTGCATTTCACGGGGGCAGACGCGTCGCACTGGGGTGCGCTTGAGATCGCCCGCGAGGCGCTCACCGAAGAGCTCGCTGCCGATGGGTTGCGTCCGCACTCGATCCCGATTGGCGGCAGCACCGCTGTTGGTGCGTTGGGATATCTCGCAGGGTTTATCGAGATCATGCTGCAGTGCCAGGAATACGGATTCGCGCCTACCGCAATCGTGTTCACCTCGTCGAGCGGCGGCACCCACGCTGGACTGGTGGCAGGCAAGGCGCTGTGGCGCAGCCTCGGTAACGAAGTGCCCGATGTTGTCGCAATCGGCGCCGCCAAAGGCGTGCTCATGGGGATGCCCGATGTTGTGGCTCTGGCTTCGGAAACGTTGGCACTCATTGGTGCAACAGGTGTTGTCGCAAGCGATGTCGAGATCGACCCCGACTATCTCGGCGAGGACTACGCGATACCTACCGACGGCGCCGACCAAGCCATTCAGTGGGCAGCGCGCACTGGCGGCTGGGTGCTCGACCGCGTGTACTCAGGCAAAGGCTTTGCCGGTCTGATGGGCCACGTGGCACAGGGCCGTTGGGGCGTGAACGACCATGTGGTGTTCATCCATACAGGCGGGCTCCCATCGGTCTTCGTTGCTGGCGGCGCGCCGCTCTAATCCCGAGCGCGCGTAGTCAGAGCTCTCGGGCCGCTGAAGAATCGTTTGAGCTCAAGCGATGCGGACTACCCTTCGCAACTGATGGACGTGGTACTCGCAATCGACATTGGTGGCACCAAGATGGCTGCTGGCTTGATGACGATGGCAGGCGAGCTGATCGACTTCGAACGAGTCGAGATTGATCACAGCCTGAACGCGGCTGGCATCTTCGCTCAACTACGCGAGATCGTCGAGTCGCAACTTGCTCGAGCCGTCGGCCATCACCAGGCTCGCCCGGTTGTGGTCGGCGTTGGGTCGGCTGGTCCGGTCACTCCAAACTGCGCAACCGTGTCTCCACTCAACATTGCAGTGTGGCGCGAGTACCCATTGCGTGATCGCTTGCAGGCGATAACTCAGCTACCGGTCTACGGCGACCTCGACGCAAAGGCACTTGCTCTTGCCGAAGGATGGGTCGGCGCAGCCGTGGGTCGCAAGAACTTCATGGCGATGGTGGTCTCAACGGGCGTCGGCGGCGGCATCGTTATCGACGGTCAGCTACTCGACGGCGCCACCGGCAACGCTGGACACATTGGTCATGTCATCGTTGAGCCCAATGGGCGCAGGTGTGTGTGCGGGGCGCGCGGATGCCTTGAGGCCGAGGCCTCGGGACCTGCTATCGAAGCCATCACAGGTCGGTCGCCCACAGAGCCCACCTACGACATCATGGTGCGCACCGGCCGACTCGTTGGCAGAGCCGTTGCCTCGGTGTGCAATGCGCTCGATCTCGATTTGGTGGTGGTCGGTGGCTCTGTTGCGCTCGGTTTCGGGGCCACGTTCTTCAACGCTGCGCAAGACAGCTTGTCTGAGCACTGCCAGCTCAGCTTTTCGCGCGGAGCGCGCATTACCCCGGCTCGGCTTGAAGAACGCGGCCCGTTGATCGGTGCCGGCGCGGTGGGAATGCGCGGCATGCACCGCAGTGCGCGAGGCACCTCGGCCCGCTGATCTACCCGGCGCCATGTGGCGCGGTACTACATTCGTCGCATGGTACGTCTGCTCAGTGACTTTCAGGATCGATCCGATGGGGTTGCGGTTATCGATGCCGTTGGCGACACCACTTGGGGCGAGCTCAACGAACGTTCGAACCGTTTGATCGATGTGTTGCGACGCGCTGGTGTGCAGCCCGGCGACCGCGTTGCGCTGTTGGCGGGGAACCGACGTGAAATCGAAGAGGTGTACGTGGCCTGTGCCAGCGCCGGTTGGCTCGCAGTTCCGATCAACTGGCACTTCGCGCCGGACGAGATTGCGTACGTGCTCGAAGACAGTGGCTCGCGGGCGTTCATCGTCGATGGCGAGCTCGAAGCAGTAGCAACTCAGGCGCTGGCCTTGACCCCCGATGCGGCGCCGCTGTGCCGTCTCATCATGTCGTCAACGCCCAACACCGAATTCGCCTCGTACGAAGACGTACTCGACGCCGCGAATCCGGCAGAGCCCGACGACCAGATGTTGGGCGGGGTCATGTTCTACACCTCGGGCACAACAGGCCGACCCAAGGGCGTGAAGAACACGGCGTTCACGCTTGGAGCGCCTCCCGAGATTTTGAAGCTCAGCGCTGGAGCCATGGCATCGGTTGGTATTCCGTCGCCTGGGCTCACGTTGTTATGCGGGCCGCAGTATCACTCGGCACAGTGGGCGTTTTCGTTTCTTCCGTTGATTGCTGGCACCTCGGTGCTGATGCAGCGCAAGTTCATTCCTGAAGAGACGCTCGAGCTCATCGACGACTACGGCGTCACGAACGTGCACCTGGTTCCCACGCAGTTCGTTCGATTGCTTCGCGTGAGTCCCGACGCGCAAGACGCCTTCCACGGTGACGCGCTACAACTCGTGCTGCATGGGGCGGCGCCGTGTGCGCCATCGGTGAAGCGGGCGATGATCGATTGGTTCGGTCCCAAGATCTCCGAGTACTACGGCGCCACCGAAGGAGGTGTCGTCACGATCATCTCGTCTCAGGAGTGGCTCGATAAGCCGGGCTCGGTCGGTAAGGCAATGCCGATTGTTGAGCTCAAAATCGTTGCCGATGATGGCGCCGAGGCCGCTCGCGGCAGTGAAGGCGTCATTCATGTTCGTAACTTGCTTGGAACTGATTTCGAGTACCTCAACGAGCCGGGCAAAACCGCTGAGGCGCACCCGGAGCCTGGGTTCTTCACGCTTGGCGACATTGGCTTCATCGATGAAGATGGCTACCTGTTTCTGAGCGACCGCAAGATCGACATGATCATTTCGGGTGGGGTCAACATCTATCCCGCTGAGATCGAGGCGATTCTCATTGGCCATCCAGCGGTGCTCGACGCCGCCGTGTTCGGTGTGCCCAACGACGAGTTTGGCGAAGAGGTCAGGGCCGCCGTGCAGCTCACCCCAAACACTCGGTACACGCCGGCACTCGACCGTGATCTCAAGGGCTTGGTGCGAGCCAAGATGGCCGCATACAAAGTGCCGAAAAATATTGATGTGGTTGCCGAGATGCCGCGAAGCGATGCGGGCAAGTTGCTCAAGCGCGAACTGCGGGCACCGTTCTGGGAAGGCACTGGCCGCAAGATCTGAGTGCTAGCCCCCGAAGCCTCGGTAGATGCGTTCGAGTGGCCCCATTCCGAGGAACCGGTGCCACCACGCACCGATGGCAATGGCGCACACCCAAAAGCCGAGGCTCAGTAACAGCGCAGTGTCGAGTCCGGTGGCGCTGACCAAATGCATCCAGTGCACCACAACGTTGAACACCATCGCGTGGCACGCGTAGATGGTGAGGGTCATCTGGCCGGCGTGCTGCAACAGTTGAGTTGGCCACGCAGTGGGGAAGCGCTCAGTGATTGCCGAGATCACACAGAACGCGATCAGCGACGAGCCGATGGTGCCCACGGTGTAGAGCAGGCCGCGATCGAACGGGCGGGTAGAGAGGAGCACTTGCCACCGGTCGGTGGCGATGCCGCGTTCGGCGAAGCTGCGCACGGACTTTGCGCTTGCGGTGGAATTGGATTCGGCCAGTTTGAGACCGAAGTGATTGAGCGCGTAGGTGGTTGCGAGCAGCGTCGCCCCCAGTGCGCCAAGCCGTAGTCGAGATTGCGAGGCAAGTGGCAGAAATCGGCCAATCATGATGCCGACGCACAGAAAGGCCAGCCACGGAAATAGCGGATGGGTGTAGCCAATGAAGGTGCGCAACAGCAGGTTGCGTGGTGAAGTGATCTTGGGGTCGAGCCACGACACGTTGTGGCCGGTGTGCGCGTGCTCGTAACTGAACCAAGCAACACCCGCGCCAATGAGTGCGCTGACGGCTCCAACCAACGCAATCCAGCGCAACCGAAGCGTGAATAACAATGCGCCCACCATGAACAGTGCGCCGTAATAGAACAGGATGGTTCCGGGCCAGACCCACTCGAGGACGAAGCCACCCGAGTACAGCAACAGGCCGCGTCGGGCGAGTCGCCAACGGCTGTTGCGGATGGCTGCCCGATCGCCCGATAGCCGACTGCGGTTGGTGAGCAGCGTGATTCCCATGCCGGCCACCATCACGAACGTGGCGGCAAACCGAGTGGTGAGCGGACCTTGAAGCGTGTCGAACAATCGCTCGCCAAACGAGCGGTTGATGCCATCGTCGGAGCCGTTGAGGAAGCCGTGGTAGTTCAAGATGACGACACCCACCAAGGCCACGGCTCGGGTCACGTCGAGCGCGGCGATGCGTTTGTCAGTCATCGACCCATTCCAGTTCGTCGACCACTGAAGTGGTGAGTGGCCGTTGCACGTCGACGCGATCGGTCAGGCCGGGACACACAAGTTCGCGTGCGACGAACAGCATTGATGTGTGCATGTGCGGCGGCTCGAGCAGCACGAGGCGATGCCGGCTGAAGTGGAACGGGCTGCGGCCGTCGTTGAGTGCGTGCACGCCGTGGGCTGAACCGGCGCCTACGAGTACAACATGGCCCTCGGCCGGGATGGTGATGCCGCGGTAGCCAACGACGTCGCCAGCGCTGGCCAGCCGCGACGAGATGACGTCGGCGGTGAGTGAAATCAGTGAGCGTTCGCCAAGCCACAACGACGTGCCGCAACGAATCTGAAACTCGCGGTCGGGGTGTCGCTCGATGAGCCGCGCGTATGAGCCGGTGTCGAGGTGGCTCACGCTCACAGGCAGGTCGGGGTTGAGCCTGGGCAGCCACTGCTCGATTTCGAGAACGTGATCGGCTGCTGTGCCGACGAGCGGGAAATGCAGCGAGTAGGCCACCGGCGTGCAGCGAGCATCGCGGACGGCCTGCTCGAGGAATGGCAGATTGTCGGAAGTGGTTCCGTAGCGCCGCATGCTCGACTGAAGTTTGATGACCACATCGCCGGTCCAGCCTTGAGCGGCAACTGTGGACACATGGTGGATGTCTGCCATCGTGAGCACAGCCGAAGGCGGTAGGTGGGTGGGCAGTTGGCCAACATGCGGAGTGAGCACGATTGCCGTTTGCGTGTGCGGAACGTCGCTGGCTTCGTACACGCTGCCCACAGCGATGTGGTTGCTGAGCTGGCCTGCAATGGGCATCAGCGTGGCTCGTCCGAAGCCGTACCCGTTGCCCTTCACCACGGGAATGAGGCCCGGCCTGAGCGCCGCCTGAGCCTCGACAGACTGCTGCCACGCCCGACGCTGAACGCTGAGACGAAGACTCATTGAGTCAAGACGGTAGTGCCGCCAGCGTCCGCCGAGGGGCACCGGGGTAATTCCCGAGTTGTCTGATCGGAATTATCGGTATATCGTCGCGGTCATGCGCACACTCTTTCGATTCCCAAATCCGGTGAACGAGACTTCAGCCCGTTTGGTGGCTGGTGGAGCCGTGCTGCAATGTCTTGCGTTCGTCGTGTTCCGGCAGTGGTGGATGCTGATTCCGCTCACCTACGGCTTCGTGGCGCGTGTACTCACCGGCCCAACGTTGAGCCCATTGGGGCAGCTGTCTACTCGTGTGCTCACACCGCTTATCGGCGGCGAGGCCAAGCTTGTGCCCGGCCCACCAAAGCGTTTCGCTCAGGGCATTGGTGCCTCGCTCTCGGTGGGCGCCAGCATTGCCTGGGGTTTTGGTAACCACGGTCTTGCCGTGGTGCTTGTGGCGGCGATTGCAATGGCGGCCACGCTCGAGTCCGTGTTTGCTTTTTGCCTTGGTTGCACAATCTTCAATCGGCTGATGCGTTGGGGCATCATTCCTGCCGAGGTGTGTGAATCCTGCAACGACCTCTCGCGTCGTTTCGCAGCGTCGGCTGTCTAACTCGTCGACCTATTTCTTATTCCGCGGCCACGACGTGAAGTCGGGTTGCAGCGCGTTGAGCGAACGCGCTTTCAATGCGCCCGTGGCGAGGCCAGCGCCATATGCCATGTCGTCGAGCAGGCGCAGCGCCACATAACGCAACGGATCGATCGATGGTCGTTTGTTGATCCAGTCGAACGAGGTGGGCGCAAGAGCAGCAACCAGCACCGCGTAACGCGCCCGCTTCGAAACCAGTGCGGCGAGCGCGGCCAGAGGCCACCACGCGCGGGTCACCGCTGAGGCCAGTGATCGACCCGCAAATACGTGCCCAAGGCCTGCGAGTCGGACAGCCTCGCGAGTTCCATCTGGGATAGTGCGCAACTTTCGGGCCAACAGAGCAGTGGTGCCCACTGCGATGAGGCCACCCACGATGGGGAGGCCGGTGGCGATTGCCAACCATGTTGCAGCGCTCCATCCGCTGACGCGTACTGGTGCGAGCGAGCCAGCGTGGCGAGTGGCGAGTGGGGCGGCCGATGTGCCGTAATCGAAGCGTTGCTTGGCCCACGCCCTGAATGACGAACGCGGACGATGTGTGACGGTGACGGCAGGTTCGTAACGCACACCGTACGAGGCTTCGTCGAGTCGCCACACCAGATCGACGTCTTCGCCCACGCGCAGCGAAGGGTCGAAACCGCCTACCTCGCGCAGTGCGCTGACCCGGCAGACCAGAGCGGCGGATGGTACTAGCTCACTCGTGTACCAGCGCGCACGCGGGCGGGAGTAGGCCCAAGGTCGAGCGGAGAGTGCAGTGTTTCGTACTGTGCGAGCAGCGAAGCGCCGGGCATGCTGGCGACACGTGGGGCCACGAGGGCCACCCGGTTGTCGGCGAAATGATCGAGCAGCGGTTGTAGCCAATCGGGCCCGAGATCTACGTCGGCGTCGACAAAGGCAACGAGAGGCGTTGCAACCTGGTCGAGACCGGTTGATCGGGCGGCGCCGGGCCCGCCATTGGTTTCCCTACGGATTGTTGTGGCGCCAGCGATGTCGCCAAGCGGAGGCTGAGATGCGTCGTCGACAATGAGCACTGCCGCAACGCCACTCGCGGATTGCGCTTGGCACTGCTGCACAAGCCGGGTGAGGTCGGAGGAGGGAGTGTTGAACGCAGGGATCACCACAGTGACTGCCAGGGTGTCTGCAGCGGGTAAATGATCGGGCCGAGGGTGCACGATGCCGCCATCAAGTAAACGGTTGATGAGGGCGTTATTACCCGGGGTGCTCGGCACTGACTCGCCGCGCTCAATGGAGTCGAGCAGTTCGCCGCCCTTCCCGGTGAGGCGCAGCAACTTCAGCGGTGATCCGCCGATGAGCACCGTGCCGTCGCCTGCTCGACGAACTGATGTGTCGAACTTGTATCTCACGACGACATCCACGTGGTCACATGGGTAGTTGCATCGGAAACAAGTTTGCTGAGCAGCGATGTGCCTTCGTGGCTACTGGCGCCGGTGGGATCGCCTAACACGCCGTTGGGGCTCACCGATAGGACGCCGCCAGTTTGAAGCTGCGGCAACAAATCGCGCAGCGCATCGGTGCGGCCCGGCTCGATTGCCTCAGTGCGAACGAGGTGTGGGGCGATAGCCAGCATCAGTGACGTCTCGGTGCGACCAGCGTGAGCATCGCCGCCTTCGATGCGTGGCCACCATGAAGTGACTCGGCGCCCTTCGGTGGTGAGCACAGCAACAGCGCCGTTCACCGACTGCAGGTTGCCGCCGTGACCGTTGACAAGCACGACCCCTGCGCTCCAATCGGCAGATCGAACAAGTTCGATGATCACCGTTTCGAGCGCAGCGTTGCCAAGAGAAAGCGTGCCCGCAAAACCCTGATGCTCACCGCTCGCGGTGATGCCCAGCGCCGGAGCAACAAGGGCATATGGGAGCGCCGATGCAATGCCATCGGCCACTGCGCAGGCGATGCGGGTGTCGGTGTCGAGCGGCAGATGTGGGCCGTGCTGCTCGCACGAGCCAATGGGTAGCACCACTATGGGGCGTTGACCATCGACGTGATTGAGTTGTGTCCACGTTGCGTCGCCGAGCCGTGTTGCGTGGGGCGAAGGCTGGCTTGGGGTCATTGCCACGAGACGCTACGCGTCGCCAACGCAAAACTCGAAACCATTGTGCGATCCACTGGAGAGGCGACCCGGCTTCGTGGTGCAAATGGCGACTGCTTTGTACAACACCGGGCTGACACTAACGAGCGCGGTAGCCCCACTCGGACAACGCCTCAATGATGCGATCAGCAGCTGCCGCTGGGTCGAGGGTGACAGTTTCGCCGTGGCTTACGGGAGCATCGGTGGCGGTGATTGTGCGAATGCGATCGAGTGCGGAAGCGCCAACGGGCATTGGCAGCACTCGCGGTCGCGGCCTGTAGGGGCGCGCTGGCGCGGCAACAGTTTCGACGATGTGTTGTGTTGGCCCAGCGATGAGTTCGATCTGGTGTTGGCGCAACATCGAACGCATCGAGGCGCGGCGCAGCATGGCGGTAGAGCCTTCGACTGAGGCAACGATTGGGCCGACCAGCGCGAGGCGCTCGCGTCGTCCGCCATCGATGCGCCGCAGTGCAGTGGTGTCGGTGGGTGAGCGCAGATCGATTGCGATCAACCCGAGCGCCTGCGCGGTGCCAAGCTCGGCGGCCAGAAACGCTGGCACTGATCCGGTGCCGCGGTCGAGCGAGTAGTCGCCGCACCACACCATTGACGCGCCGTTCACGTGCTCGGCGAGGCTTGCAGCCACTACGCGGCTTGGTGCGTCGAACGGTAGGTCGATGCGGATGGCGTGATCGGCACCTGCCGCGAGGGCATCGCGCAACACAGCGTCGGCTGCTGGCGGGCCCACCGTGATGGCGACCACTTGCTCGTTGCTGGCGCCGCCCCATGCATCGCGGCAGCGAAGCGCCCACTCGAGGGCCGCCTGATCGGCTGCCGACACTCCAGCGAAGCGGGAATCGGGAGCCACGGGCACGCCGAGCCGATCGAACTCGGGTCGTTGGTCGACCCACTTGAGACAGACGGCGATCATGTGCGCTTAAAGACCACGCCGTGGCCGCCCTCGGGATAGTTCCAGGTAATAGCGCCTTCGCGGTTGCAGACGAGATAACAGGTGCCGCATTCGAAGCACTGTTCGTAGTTGAACAAGATGCCGCCGTCGCTCGTGGGAACGAAGAGTTTCGCGGGGCAAGCCACCACGCACTCGCGAGTGCTGCAGTCGGCGCAGACCTTGCCATCGACAACGATGTGCGCATTGTGGTGCACGTGAAACGCTGCGGTGGCAATCCGATCTTCGAACGCGATCGTGGGCCACGTGGGATCTGGGTTGATGCGGTTCGCTGGACTTGTCACCAGAAACTCCTGAAGCCGACCCATGTGTCGCGAACCATGTGCATCCATTTCATGCCCGCGAGCTTGCGCTCTTGCTTGACGATGTGACGAAGGCCTGGTTTCGGGTCGGGATTGTCGACCCGAAACATGCGCTCGGCAATTGCGTTGGCCATCTTCGGGTATCCGTGCTGCACGCGATCAGAGAGGACGAGCGCAGGAACCTTGCGCAGCTTCTTGTGATCCTTGAGCACAAAGGTTTGCTCGAGTCGAACCTTGTAGCCGCGTAACCCGGCTGCCGATGTGTCGCCGGCATTGAGGGCCTCGACCGCAGCTTCGCCGGCATACATGCCGCTGGCCAGCGCGAAATTGACGCCCTCGAGCCAAATGCCCGCAGCGAGACACAGCGCCGCAGCGTCGCCCGCAACCATGATGCCGTTGCCCACGAGTTGGGGGATCATGCTGAGGCCGGCCTTGGGAATGAGATGCGCCGAATATTCCTTGAGCTCAGCGCCCTCGATCAGCGGGGCCACGGCGGGATGCAGCTTGAGCGTGGCGAGAATCTCTTCGGGTCGCTGCTGTTGTGCGGTCAGTTTCGAAAGCTTGAGCACAAGGCCGATGGCAATGGTGTCGAGGTTCGTGTAGATGAACCCGCCGCCGTTTACGGATCCAGTGCAGCCGACGATTTCGATGTCGACGCCTTCGTTGCCGCGCACGCCGAATCGCTCGTCGATCACGTGCTTGGGAAGGCCCAGAGTTTCTTTCACGCCAAGCGTGTAGTTGTCGGCGTCGATAGCACCGTAGAGGCCTTCTTGCTTGGCCAAGAAACTGTTGACGCCGTCACATGCAATCACGATTGGTGCGGTGAGATCGCCGTCAGGGCGATCGGTAGTTACACCGCTAATGCGGCCGCTTGCATCGTGCAGCAGCCCGGTGACCGTGGTGCTGCAGATGAGGGTGGTGCCAGCTTCGACCGCAATATCGGCCAGCCAGTTATCGAAGTCGGGGCGGTACGCAGTTGCGCCGTTGTACGGCGGATGGCCCCAGGCTTGCGTTCGGAAGTCGACGTTGAGCGCCTGAGTCTCGGTCATGATCATCGTGGATCGGCGGGTAATCCAGCGCTGGATTGGCGCGTGCAGCCACCACTCGGGAATGAGCTCATCGAGGATGCGTGGATAGATGACGCCGCCATACATGTTCTTGCTGCCCGGGAACGGCCCACGCTCGATGAGCGCCACTCGCTTGCCCGCGCGGGCGAGCACGATGGCTGCACATGATCCGGCGGGCCCAGCGCCGACAACGATTGCATCGAAATCAGACATTGGCATCGAGCTTGCTGAGGAGTTGGTTAACAACATCGTTGGCATCGCTCACGATGGCGAGATCGGCAAGCTGCATCATCGGACAGTGGGGATCGAGGTTCACGCTAATGATGTGGTCGGGCTGGCCAAGGCCACTGGTGTGTTGCACGGCACCGCTGATACCGAACGCGATGTAGAGCTGCGGATCTACCACCACGCCGGTGGTGCCAATCTGGCGATCGTGGCCGATCCAGCCGCGGTCGGTGATGACACGTGTTGCACCCATTGAAGCCTCGAGGTGAGAAGCCACTGAAGCGAGCTGTGCAAAGGCATCGGCTGATCGGAGGCCAGCGCCGCCACCAAGGATTCTCGGCGACTCGGACAGGTCCATCGTGGCGACATCAGGAGGGAGCACTTCGAGCACTCGTGCATCGGCGGATGATGGTGAGCCGTTGTCGAATGTAAGCGCAGAGAGCGGCGCTGTACTCGCTGCTAGGTCGGGGGACTGCTCGACACCGCGTACGCCTGGTTGCAGCGTGGCCACGAACGAGTGATGGGGGGCAATGTCGTTGACGACGAGACCACCGTTACGAGCGAGTTCAATGTGGTGCGGCGTGACCGACAATGCTCCAGCCCACAGGCTGCGTTGCAATGTTGATGCGAGGCGTGGGGCCAGATCTCGTCCGTCGGGCGACGCGGGCAGAACCACACGCGGTTCGTTGGCGAGATGGGGGGCCAAGGCTTGGGCCCATGCACCGGGGGCGAAGCTTGGCGTCTCGATCACCCAGATTTCGGTAGCGATACCGGCGCAGAGTTCTGCTGAACTTGAGGTATCGGAGCCGATGAGAAGGGCACGGCCACCGCATTCGGCGATGGTCTCGAGGCCGCCCAAGGGCAGGACACCTTCTCGAACGGGAATCACAGCAAGCATCGTGTGCAGGCTACGAGGCTTCGGGCCGATAGCGAAAGCGGAACGCGCAGATTACGGCAGTAGGCCCGCGGCTTGTCGCTTCTTGCGGAAGTGCTGCACGACCTCGAGCAGACCGCTGAACGCCACCGCGGCGATGAAGGCAAACACGAATGCCTTGGTGTGGCTCTCTTTGAACTGTTCGCCCGACGCAAAGCCGAGTATCGCTGCGTACGAGGCCCACACGATGCAGGCGAGGGCAACGAAGATCGCGAAGCGACGGCGCGGCTGGCGCGTAATGCCGCTGCTGACGGTGACAACGGTGCGCCCGCCCGGGATGAAACGAGCTGTGAGCAACAGGGATCCGCCACGAACACGAAGTTGGTCGTTGGCCCATTCGAGCTTGCGCGCTCGCTTGTCTTTTTTGGCGTACCAATTTTGGATGGGTGTGCTGAAGCGGTGACCGATTGCGTACGCAGCATTGTCGCCAAGCGCGGCACCGAATGCACCGAGAAACACAACTGCTGCAAGATTGAGGTGACCTTGGCCCGCCGCGATACCGCCCAGAATGACGGCCGTTTCGCTGGGAACAATCGGAAAGACCGAGTCGAGGAAGGCGAGCACGAAGATGATGAGGTAGAACCATTGCGAGGTGGACACCTTCTCGAGACCACTGAAGAGACCGTCCAACACCGCCAACATGCGCTCGCACGCTATCCGCGTGGAGTGGCATTCTTCACGAGCCCGGACTGCATACAGGCTGGGCGTAGCTTTAGCGGTGAGACCCCGACTTTGGTCCGCGAAGTTTGGCTGGCTTATTGGGCCCGCCCGTGCGCTTCTTACGCACAGGCTTGCGGGCCACGAAGCGCAGCGCAGTCCATGTGTCGTCGATGGCACACACCTTGTTATCGACCCAACCGCGCCGCTCGATGGTGTCGCGCACGTTGTCATCGGTGATGTCGGTCTCGACCCCGCTGGCCTTCTTGGGCCACGCGATCCAAATTGAGCCACCCGGAACAACCGCAGCTACAAGCGTTGGCCAACTGCTGACGAGGCCCGACTGGCGCTGATGAAACGCAACGATGATGTCGAGCGGAGGGCGAACGCGGTTGGCCCACTCGACGGCCAGCGGCAGCTCGCCAAGGGTTTGCCGAAAATCGGCTGGTGCGTTCACGACGCACATGCGCGTGCCCTCTTGTATCTCAAGCTTCAGCACTAGGGGGATGTCGTTGAGCTCAGGCATGGCAATGGTCCTCAGGCGCGACCCATAATTCGGTCGACAGTGATCTCGATGGCGACCCGGTCGATACGGTCGCCGGGCTGTCGATAACGGGCAGCGTACCCCGCTACAGCTGCTGCAACGCTTGAGTCGTCGGTTGCGAGCCGCACGGTTCCCTCAAGTGTGAGCCAACGACCACCATCAACTTGCGACACCGCGGCCCTGCCGCCGCGCGCAGCGTTGCGAGCTTTGGTCGATGGCGCGAAGGTGATCACACGAACCAAGCGCTCGGTGGGCGAGTAACTAAACCCAACTGGAACAACGTGTGGGCTGCCATCGGCGCGCATGGTTGTGAGGCTGGCGAGGTGGCGCTCGGCGAGAAAGCCGAGCACTGCGTCGCCGGGAGTTGCTGGGTCGATCATCAGTCGGTACCGATCGCTTTCAGAAGGTCGAGTTTGGTTGCCCGCCAGGCGGGGATTACTGCGGCGAGTACGCCAACGACAAACGCGCTGAGCACGATTGTGGCAACTGCGGTGGTGGGAATCACGTATTTCGAGAGGCCTTGATCGCGCAGCGCAACAATGACGATGAAGCCAAGTACAAGGCCGAGCACCACACCAACGATGGCGCCATAGAGCGACGTGAGCACGCTCTCCCAACGCACGGTTGTGCGTACCTGTCGTTGGGTCATGCCCACGGCTCGCAGCAGACCAATCTCTCGCCGTCGCTCGTAGACCGCAAGCAACATGGTGAGCACGATGCCAAAGATGGCGATGATGACCGACAGCGCCAGTAGCCCATAGATGAAGAACAGACTGCGGTCGATGATGTCGCTGCGGCCGTTGATGAACTGGCCGCGGTCTTGCAACGTGCCGATGCCATAGTTCTTGATCGCCGCATCGACAGCCTTGCGGAAGTTCTTATCTGAGACCCCTGGCGTACGGGTCATGAAGACGAAGCCAGCGAGGTTGCTCACCGAGGTTCCGTTCAGTAGATCGCGGTGTACGACACGCGCTTGGGCAAGATCGCTAGACGCGTAGATGCCTTGAACGATCACGGTCACATCGGTTTGTCCGACCCGTAGCGCCACCGTTGAGCCCAGCGAGAGTTTGGCGCGCTTGGCCTCGCCGGTGCTGACCAGCAACCCGTGCGGGGTAAGCGTTGCAAACGAACCCTCGACGAACTTGTAGTCGAGAATGCCTTGTGCCGTTGCCGGGTTCACGGTGGTGGCGAAGAAGCCTTTGTTGTCGTCGACGTTTTGTAGGCGAGCAAAGCCAAGGCCCGTAGCGGCGCCTACTTCGGGAATCGTGTTCAGTGTGTCGACAAACGTTTGACTGAAACTGAGCGCGCCGCCATTTGATGAGTTGATCACGTACTCGCCGAGAAACTGCTTGCCGATTGTGTCGCGCAATTGTTCTTTGATTGATGCGGCAAACACGCTGGCGCCGGTAACGAGTGCTACGCCGATGAGCACCGGTGCCGCAGTGCGTGCTGTACGGCGAGGGTTTCGCTGCACGTTGGCACGAGACATTGCGCCAGTGATTCCGCGTAGCCGCTCAACGGGGCTGCCCAAAACCCGCGAGATCGGATTGGCCATGACAGGTCCGAGCAGTAACACGCCAATGAAGATGGCGACAACGGCAACCCCGAGCAACACCGAGTCGGCACCAGCAAGCACCGCAGCGATGGTGGCCGCGCCAAGGGCCACAAATGCTGCGGCAGCAATGACTCGCCGTTTGTTGCTGCGCGGTTGCTCGAATGCTGACTCGGTCATTGCAGCCACCGGAGGAATGCGCGCGGCCGCAAACGCAGGTACGGCGGCTGCCAACAGCGTGGTGAGGACACCGGCGATCACCGTGACGACAATGGTGCCAGAGGTGACGATGAGGCCCCGCGACGGAACGCCGAGGCCAATCTTGTTGAGCGCCACTTGAATGCCAACAGCGAGGCCGGCTCCGGCCACGAGACCTACCACTGAGCCGAACAGTCCGATGACGGTGGCCTCGGCTAACAGCATGCGGGTCACCTGTCGGCGGCTGGCGCCGATGGCGCGCAGCAACGCATTCTCGCGGCGCCGCTGCGCTGCAGTAATCGAGAACACGTTGTAGATCACGAAGCAGCCGACGGCGAGGGCGATGAACGAAAAGATCGACAGGAAGATGGTGAAGAAGCCGAGACCCTTTTGCACCTCGGTCTGGCTCTGAGCGGTGATCTGAGGGCCGGTGAGTACTTGGGTGCCGCTGGTTGTGGAGACGCCATCGAGCGCTTGTTGAATGCGTTGGGCGAGCGCAGCATCGGTGAGCGAGCCATCGCTGCGCACCAGCACGGCATCGATGAAACCGGGCTTGGCGACGAACTCCATTGCTGTTTGGTCATCGAACAATGCCCAGGTGGCATCGCCCGGCGTGGCCACGTTGTTGTATTGCGCGAGTCCGACGAGCGTGAACGACCGCGAGCCGGCCTCGGCGTTGATCTTCACCGAATCGCCCAACACGTAGTGGCCGTCGGCTGCGGTTTGATCGTCGAGCACTACTTCGTTGCCGCCGCGAGGCGCTCGCCCCTGGGTGACGGTCCACAACGAGAGGTCGCCTGAGTTCAGCGTGCCGCCCGAGGTCGCACGAGACAGGCGCGCCACTGGCTTTTCATCTTTGCCAATGACCACGGCGTCGCCTTGTACTAGCGCCTGGGCATCGGCCACGCCCGGTACTGCTGCTGCGATTGCAACCGCATCGAAGGTGACCTTGTCTCGGACCTCGAATCCGAAAGCCGTCTCAACAGTGTTGGCCGCTTGCACATACGCGTCGACCTTCTCGTACGACTTGGCAAACAGCGCGTTGAACGTGCCCTCGAGTGTGTCTCGAAACATAAACGTGCCCGACAGAAACGCGGTGCTCACGATGATGGCCAACGCAGTGAGCAGAATGCGCCCAAATCGGGCGGTGACATTTCTGAGGGCGAGGCGCAGCACGGTTGGAGGTTATGTGCGCTTGGGCGAAATGTGGGCGGAGGTCACGTGGTGGAGATCGCTGCGAGGATGTCGGATTTGGCTGCACGGCGTGCTGGCCACCAAGCAGCGATGACCGCGAAGATGATCGCCACAACGGCGAACGACAGGATCGACGCGACTGACACGCTGAACACCGTGAAACCTTGGGGCCGCAACGCACGCACCACGATCCAACCCAATGCCACGCCGAGCGCGGTGCCCATCAACGCACCGAGCACTGCAGTAACGATCGCTTCCCAACGAATGCTGCCGCGCACTTGGCGGCGGGTCATACCGATGGCGCGCATGAGACCGAGTTCGCGGCGCCGTTCGAATACCGCGAGCAACAACGTAAGCACGATGCCGAGCACTGCAATGAAGACCGACATCAGCAGGAGCGCATAGACAAAGCTGAGAATGCCGCTGACCTGATCGACCTGAGCTTGTACGAACTCGCCCCGGCTCTGGAGTTTGGCCGTGGGGTACTTGTCGGTAACCACCTTGATGGCTGCGGCAGCTTTGGCTTCGGACACCCCGGCTTTGGTGCTCGCAAACACCTGGGCATCGAACAGGCTGACTCCGCGGCCATCGAACAGGGTGCGGTCAACAATGAAATTGCCGAAGGTCTTGTTGTCGAAAATGCCAGCAACTTTGATGGTCTTGCTGGACTTGTCGAGGAACGACACCGAGAGTTCGCTGCCTACGGTGAGTCCATCGCGATTGGCTTTGTCCTTTGAGACCAAGATGGTGTCGCTGTTCAGAGCGCCCCAACCACCTTGCGTAAACACGAAGTTGAACAGGCCAGCGGCGTGCTTGGGGTCGACCGTGATGACGCCCTTGGCTTTCGGCGTGCCATTTTCGACGACTCGAATTTGGGCAATACCCAAGCCGGCGGCATCGCTTACTTCGGGAAGCTTGTTGAGTTCTTCAGTGAGCGTGATGGGTAGGCCGCCGAAGCCCTGACCATCGCCGGTGCTAATTGCGAAGTTGCCCGTGAACTGTTGGCCGATGGTTTGGCGAATGGAACCTTGCAGCGATGAACCCAAGGTCGCAACGGCAACTAACAACGCGAGGCCAATGCCGAGCGCCGCAGCGGTAAGCGCGGTGCGCTCGGGACTGCGCGCCGCGTTGCGAACCGCAATCTCGCCGGTGACACCTCGAAGAGCTCGCAGCGGGCGAAGCAGCGCGCGGGTGGTGGGACCCACGGCGATAGGTCCGAGCGCGATGAGGGCGGCGAACAGCGCACCAACACCCGGGGCGAGCCACACTGCTGAACTGTTCAGGCCGAGCACCGTGCCGATGACGGCGACAATCGTGAGCACTACACCGGTGATGACCCGCCGGCGCGAGAGGCCCGAGCGGTCGATGCTGACATCGCGTAGCGCAGCGAGGGGCGGCACGCGTCCGGCGCGGATGGCCGGCAGGGTGGCACACAAGATGGTGACGATGAAGCCGACGATGAATGTAATGACAAACGAACTCGCGTTGATAGTGAGCGTCGTGTCGCTGGGGCCATTGCCGACGGCTTTGAGCAAGCTGAGGATGAGCGATGCGAGCACCACGCCGCCAAGGAATCCGAAGACGGCACCCACAATGCCAACCACGCCTGCTTCTACGAACAGCGAACGAACGACTTGGCTGCGGCTGGCCCCGATAGCGCGCATGAGCGCGCTCTCTTGTTTGCGTTGCACCGACGTGATTCGGAACACGTTGTAAATCACGAAGCTGCCCACCAGCAGCGCAATGGCCGCGAAGATGGTGAGCACGGTGCTGAACAAGTTGAAGAACTTGGCGACCGAGTTTTGGGTCTCTGTTGTGATCTCGGCGCCCGTGAGTACTTGCACAGTCTCGCCAGCGAGGGCTTTGGCAATGTTGGCTTTGAGCTGAATGTCCGAGACCGAGCCGTTGCCGCGCACGATCACTGAATCGATTTTGCCGGGCTCGCCAACTACGAATTCTTCAGCGGTCTTGAGGTCGAAGAGCGCCCAAGTAGCGCTGCCTGAAGTGTCTTCGTTGGCGAAGGTGGCGATGCCCACAACCGTGAAGGATTGCGCGCCCTGCTTGGCGGTGACAGTGACTGAGTCTCCGATCTTGATCTTGCCCTCTTTGGCGGATCGGCGGTCGATGACTACTTCGGTAGGTCCTTTTGGCACCTTGCCTTCAGCGAGTTTCCACGGCGTGCCTGGGGAGTCGGTAAGCACCCCGCCGTACTTGGGTGGACCATCAATGCCCAGTGGCTTGCCTGCTGCAGTGGCGATGCGTGCGAAACCCTGAATGTCGCCAACCGCTTCGCTGACACCTGGGACAGCTGCGACTTTTTCGATCATCGTGTCAGCTAGGCGCGCCCGGGTGTCGACCCCAAAGTCGCCCTCAATCACGTTGGCCGAGCGCACGAACGCATCGGTGTTTGCGTAGGCCGTCGAGAACATTCGGTCGATGCTGGCGTTGACCGTGTCGCTGAACACAAAGACGCCGCTGAGAAACGCGCAGCTTGCAATGACCGCAAGCGCGGTAAGGAGCAGGCGGCCCTTGCGCGCCAGCACGTTCTTGAGTGCGATACGAAACATCTCAGTCGCCGAAGCGCTTCATGCGATCGAGCACATCAGCGGCAGTGGGATTCTGCAGTTCGTCGACAATGCGGCCGTCGGCGAGAAAGATGACTCGGTCGGAGTACGCGGCTGCGACTGGATCGTGCGTGACCATCACGATGGTCTGGCCGAGTTCGTTTACGGCCAAGCGCATGAACGACAAGATCTCGGCACCAGTGCGGCTGTCGAGGTTGCCGGTGGGCTCGTCGGCGAAGATGATGGTTGGCTTGCTGGCGAGGGCTCGTGCAACTGCAACGCGCTGTTGCTGGCCACCCGAGAGTTCGCTGGGGCGATGCTTGAGTCGATCACGCAGACCCACGGTGTCGATGACGCGGTTGATCCACGCTTCGTCGCCCTTTGAGTTGCCAAGCAGCAGTGGCAGGCGAATGTTCTCTTCGGCCGACAGAGTTGGGATCAAGTTGTACGCCTGGAAAATGAACCCAACTTCGCGCCGACGAAGTTCGGTGAGTTCCTTGTCTTTCAAACTGGCCAAAGCGGTGGAGCCGATGTACACCGACCCAGAGGTGAGGCCATCGAGGCCGGCGAGCGAATGCATCAGCGTGCTCTTGCCGGAACCCGAGGGGCCCATGATGGCTGTGAACTTGCCCGCCTCGAACTGAACGGTGACTCCGTCGAGGGCGCGGACTTCGCTATCGCCAGAGCCGTACACCTTGGTGGCGTCAACGGCTCCGGCTGCGGCAGTGATGGTTGGGGCGTCAGTCACCCCATATTTCTAGCTCACTACGGGCGTGGGTCCCTCCGTACGGCGTGATTTCGGCGCATCTGGTGGTGGACTCCTGTCACGTTCGCAACGCGCCGCGCAAACTCTTGCTCGCGGAATGGAACTCATGCCGTACGATCTCGGGCGTGAGTTCTTGCCCCTCCTGCGCGAATCCGGTAGCTGTCGGCTCCCGCTTTTGCCCAACGTGTGGCTTCGCGCTCGCAGCGTCAACCTCTGAAGAGCGGCGTGTTGTCACCGTGCTGTTTGCCGACCTTGTGGGTTTCACGTCGCTGTCTGAGAATCGTGACCCAGAGCAAGTGAAACGCCTCATCGACGTGTGCTTCGAGCGACTCGTTGCTGACATCACTGCATTTGGTGGCACCGTCGACAAGTTGATGGGCGATGGCATTGTTGCCCTGTTTGGGGTGCCGGTCGCGCATGAAGACGATGCCGAACGCGCTGTTCGGGCAGGTTTGCGAATGCAAGAGTCTCTGGCCGTGTTTGCGTCATCGGGTATCGCCTCCGATTCGCCAAGCCAGCTACAGATGCGGGTGGGCATCAACACCGGCGTTGCCCTTGTAGGAATCGTGGCTGGCACCGATCACACGGCGATGGGCGACGTAGTCAACACAGCCTCACGGCTGCAGTCGTTGGCGCCCCCCGGGGGAGTGCTCGTTGGCGAGACTACCTTTGCGCTCTCTGAAGCAAATATCACCTACGCATCGCAGGGCGAGCTGGCGGCGAAGGGGCGCGAGGCGCCTGTTGCTGCGTGGCTGGCGCTTGGAGCAGTGGCGCAGCCCGGGGCCAGAGCGCGCCGACGTGATGTGCCGATGATGGGTCGCTCGACAGAGCTTGCGTTAATGCAAGCTGCGGTCGAGTTCACGCTGATGAATTCGCAGGCGGCGCTCATTGCTGTCGATGGTGAGGGTGGTGTCGGTAAGAGCCGCATTGTCGACGAACTGCTCGAGTCAACCCGCGAGGCCAGATCGGCCTTCATTATGGAGGGTTACTCAGTTCCATATGGAGAAGCCAATGTGTGGTGGCCCATCGCTACTGCGCTGTTCGATCATTTCGATCTCGATGCGTCTACGTATTTTGGGAGCCTGCGCGATACCGCCGACGCATTCTTGGCTGAGCTCTTCACCGACGCCGACGCGGCAACTCATGGCCAGCTTTCTGAGGCCCTGCTGCATCTGCTTGGTGCTCCCTCGAAACTCGACGACGTCGATCCGGATGTAGCGCGTGACGGCATCACACACGCCGTCACCGAAGTGCTCGAGGCTCGGTTGCGCAGCGGTCCGGTGATGCTTTCGATCACCGACTTGCACTGGGCCGATCCAGCGGTTCTGGCATTGTGCGAGCACCTGCTCATCGCCTTGGCGCGCAGCCCGTTTGTGCTGATTACTACGAACCGTCCCGACTCAGAACTCGTGTGGCCGCCGCACAGTACGCGTGCGGCTGTTGTTCGTTTGCCGCTCGAACCGCTCGGGCCAATTGCCGCAGCCCGCCTGTGTCGGGCAATCATCGGCGACGACGCCGACGAAGCCGTTGTGGCCACTATCTACGAGCGCTCCGGTGGTAATCCGTTGTTCCTTGAGGAGCTGGCCGTCCTAGTCGCCGACGGTGGCGACGTGGCAGCGTTGCCCGACTCGCTGCGTGCTGTGGTGGCTGCCCGCCTCGATCAGCTGCCGCCCGACCAACGTGCCGTTATCGACAACGCTGCGGTCCTTGGGCCTTCGGGAGCCGTCGCATCGCTCGAGCGATTTAGCGATGCGCTTGGACAGCACATGGGCCCAGGCGTGCTCGATGCATTGGCCGATCTTGGTCTGCTCGAGCTCGAGGGCCGGCGTTGGTCGTTCAGGTCTGATTCTGTGCGTGAGGTTGCATATCAAACGCTCACCAAGGCAGTGCGCGCAGCGCGGCATATGGGCGTCGCCACGGTGATGGAGTCGCGCCAGGTGAGCCCCGACGAGGTGGCGCACCACCTTGCTGCGGCGGCCGAACTGGTTGCTGAAATTGGCCCGGTCGAGCTTGTGCCAGCCGATATCAACGAGCGGGCACTTGTGGCGCTCGAAGCAGCCACCGACCGCGCTGTCGAGCAAGGAAACCTGCGGCTCATTGTGCGCTACTCATCACGCGCTATTGAATTGCTTGAGCTCATGGGGCTTCCCGAAAAGACCCGTGCTCGACGCGCCGAGCTGCGCCTCAGTCGACTTGATGCATTGATCGGACGTCGGCAGCTCGAGCGTGCGCGCGTCGAGTCTGATTCGATGCTCACCGAAGCAATGGCCGCTCACGATCAAGCCACCGAGGCATGCGTGCGTCGTGCCCGCGGTTTGATCAGTCAAGTCGAGGGAGACCTCGCTACAGCTCGTAGGCAACTGGGCGAAGCGGTTGCGATCTTCCGTCAACTCGACGATCCGCAGCAGTTGGCCGACACGTTGCGCGCCCGCGGATTCCTCGAGTTATTCGGCGGTTCACTTGCCGATGCAGAGTGGTTGTTCGGCGAAGCCGAGGGCCTCTATACGACACTTGGTGATCGGCGCGGGCTGAGCAACATCGAGCAGCACCGCGGCTTTATGTCGTTCTTGGGTGGCGACATCAACCTTGCCGAGCAACGCATCAACAACTCGATCGTTGCGATGACCGAGTTGGGCGATCGCGCGGGTCTTGGTTGGGCGTATGGGGTGCTGGCGTTTATCCACTTCTATAACCGCAGATTTGCCGAAGCCGAAGCGCTCGCCACCCAGGTGCGAGCCGAGGCTCGCGAGCGCGGCGACGAATGGGCCGAGAGCATCATGATGTCGTTGCTCGCAAACTTGCGTCTCTGGTCGGGCCAGATCGAGGCTGCGGCCGTTATTGCCGAGCAGGCTCGGAACAAGTTCAAGCGACTTGGCGATGGGTTCGGCCTGCGCCAGGCGCTTACCGTGTTGGGTCGCACGCAGGTTGCGATGCGCGATCCCAACGTGTCGCGTACAACCGAGGCATTGTTGGCCCAGACCGGCGATCTCGATCAACCGGCGTTTCCGCTGCTTGCCGCTGCGGGCATCGCGATGCACGCTGGCGATGGCAAGACCACTGTGTCGTTCGCCGAAGAAGCCGGTCGTCGCATCATCGAGACATTTGCTGATCCCAATGAGTCGCGGGTTGTTCTTGCTGTCGGCCTCGCTCAGACGGGTCGATACGACGAAGCCCACACGGCGCTTGCTCAGGTAGACATCGGGCCCGATGAGCACCCGTTTATGCAGGCGGCCGTGGCGCTGGTGGCTGCGTTGCAGGGACGTTCGGGCGAGGCCATCGAGGCCGCCACGCGTGTGTCTAGCGCTGGTGGCCATACCTATCTCGACGGCGTCATTGCTGGGGTCGCTGCAGGTGCATCGGCGGCAGCCGAAGGCGATACCGCTGCCGCTCATATGTGGCTCGAGCGGGCGGTGGCGTTGGCCACAGCTACCCAAGATCAGGTCGCTACCGCACTTGCGCTCTGTGTTTACTCGCATGTTCTTGGCGTCGCTCACGAACGCGGAGTCGGCGCTGTCGATGCACTGGGACCCGGTTGGCTCTCGGTGGTAGATGCGCTCCCGAAGCTGCGCGAAACTGTCGCATGACTTGGCTACAGCCATCGGCCTCGGCGCTCATCGAACATCGCGCGCCGCTCGCTGAACGTGTGAACGAAATCACCACCAAGGCTGCAGCAGCGGCACCAGGTCGCACCGGCGAACTCGCCCGCATCCGGGTACAGCAGTTGTTGTGCGCTCCGTGGCACGAGTCATTGCCTACCGACCTCACGCCCGCCGAGCTCGCAGCATTGGCGGTTGTCGAGCAGTTCATCGTCGATGTGCATGGCCTCGACGACGCCACGTTTGCAGCGTTCTCCAACCACTACACACACGCCGAGCAGATGGGACTGTTGTTTCACCTAGCCCTTCTCGATGGGTTCACCAAACTCGATCTCCTCGCCCCGAACCCGGTCGACTAAGCAAGGCAGACGCAGATGTCCACATCACCACGTATGCCGTCAGCCTTCAACGAAGAGGTCACTTCGTATGGCGGCATGTTGTATCACCAGCCCGAGCTAGTGGGTCTGTACGCCACGCTGTATTCGCAGTTCTGGAGCCATGGCGTGCTCGACCAACCCACCAAAGAAGTGGTGCGGCTGCGAAATGCGCGCACGATTGATTGCGGGTATTGACGCAATGTTCGCTTCGCGGTCGCGAAGCAACACTTGGTTACCGAAGAGATTGCCGAGATGGTCGACGACAACTTCGAGACCAGCGCGCTCACACCGAGGCATAAGGCAGCGCTTGCGTTCTCCGATGCGTTCTTTGCCGCTGCTGGCCCGCCACATGAAGCTGCGCAGGCGGCCATCTCAGCGCAGTTCTCCGATGCCGAGCTCGCTGAGATGGGTATTGGCCTCGCGCTGTTTCATGGCTTCAGCAAGTTGCTCATCGCCTTGGGAGCCGAGCCTGAACAGATGGATATCACCATGCTGCGAACCCCTGGTTCACCCAGCGAAAAGTAGATCTCAATGTTGAACACCGAGCGATATTCCACGGGGTTGATCATTGGTCGGTTCAATCCGCCACATCTTGGCCATTCGTTCATGATCGATTGGGCTGCGCAGCGCACTGATCAGTTAGTTGTGTTCGTCAACACGCGCGATGGCGAGCTCGTGCCGGGCTATCTCCGTGCCCAGTGGCTTGCCGAACTGCATCCTCACGTTTCGGTCGTTGAGGTACGCCACGATCTCGACAACGACTTCAATAACGAAGAGTTATGGGCCAAGTGGATGCTGCTGCTTCGGTCGCGCTGGCCGCACGAGACCGGACCCCAGGTGGTCTTTAGTAGCGATGCATACATCGCCGAACTCGCCCGACGGTTTGATGCGCAAGCGGTTGTGGTCGATGCCGATCGAGTCAACGTGCCCATCAGTGCTACCCAGATACGCGAAGCGCCAGCCGATCATCTCGACCGGCTGGCGCCTTCAGTGCGTGCCTGGGTCCAGGCCAATTTGTTGTAGTTGCCGCGAACGGCAGTTGTCACTTACCTGGCTGAGCGAGAACGCGCAGGTATGGCTTCACGGTGGTCCAACCCTGTGGGAACAACTGCTTGGCTTCGTCGTCTGTCACAGCGGCACCGATGATGACATCGCCACCAGCGGTCCAGTTAGCAGGCGTTGCAACCTTGTACTGCGCGGTGAGCTGCAACGAGTCGATGACGCGAAGGATCTCTTCGAAGTTGCGGCCGGTTGAGGCTGGGTAGGTGATCTGCAGCTTGACCTTCTTGTCTGGGCCGATCACGAACACCGAGCGCACTGTCTGCGTGTCGTTGGCGTTGGGGTGGATCATGTCGTACAAGTTGGCAACGGTCTTGTCGGTGTCGCCGATCATTGGGAAGTTCACGGGGGTTCCCTGGGTCTCGCCAATGTCGCCTTCCCACTTGAGGTGGCTCTCGACGGAGTCAACCGAGAGGCCGATGACCTTCACGTTGCGCTTGTCGAACTCTGGCTTGATCTTGGCCACGTAGCCAAGCTCGGTGGTGCACACTGGCGTGAAGTCGCGCGGGTGGCTGAAGAGCACGCCCCAGCTGTCGCCGAGCCATTCGTGGAAGTTGATGTCGCCCTGTGTTGTTGGAGCGTCGAAGTTTGGTGCGATATCGCCAAGACGAACAGTCATGGTGGGTTCTCCTCTGTGAGTGGTTGGCCCGGGCATGCAATGGCTCGAGCGGTGCTTCGGTGGACACGCTACGTGCAATTCCCGACTAATCCACTCAAGAATTGGCGGAGATGCCGTTCGTCCTCCAGTTCAGTAACCGAGCGATGCATCTAGGGTGAGGGCATGAGTGTTGTCGTATCTCTTGCCGAACTCCCCGCAGCCATCGAGCGTCAGATCGGCTGGTGCTATTTGCTCACCGTGTCCGATC